>Ga0163162_10001175_pt1 | contig 24437 bp, 22 predicted proteins | sample S55metaG_FD_115310 | JGI IMG/M metagenome (GOLD analysis project Ga0163162, IMG submission 115310) | Switchgrass rhizosphere microbial communities from Kellogg Biological Station, Michigan, USA - S5-5 metaG | ecosystem: Host-associated > Plants > Roots > Rhizosphere > Soil | place: USA... | reverse complement strand
TTGTTGTTTGATGCGCCGGTTTCCGGCGGTGTGCCGCGCGCGAAGTCGGGTGAGCTGACCATCATGACGGGCGGCGAGCGCTCAGTCATCGACGACGCCATGCCGATTCTCGAAGCGATGGGCTCGGTCATCCGCACAGGACCGCTCGGTAGCGGCCATGCGATGAAGGCGCTCAACAACCTCGTGTCCGCGGGAGGCTTCCTTATCGGCATCGAGGCGCTGCTGGTAGGCACCAAGTTCGGCATTGACCCCGTGACCATGGTAGATATCCTCAACGTCTCCTCTGGAGTCAACAACAGCACTCAGAAGAAGTTTAAACAGTACGTGCTGACCCGTGGCTTCGACTCTGGCTTTTCCATCGAACTCATGCTCAAGGACCTCGTCATTGCGCTTGGGATCGCACACGAGCAGGGCGTGAATGTGCCCTTTGCATCACTGTGCCGTGAGCTGTGGGGCGGTGCATCCGCCTTGCTGGGACCGCATGTCGACCATACGGCAGTCACGCTGATGAGCGAACGCCTCGGCGGCGTGGAGATTCGTCAGCAATGATCACGAGGACAATGAACATGCAAAGCAACGCGACAGACAAACTCGCGAGCCGCATTCTCGGCAGCTCGCCTTCCGCGATCCCGGCCGACGTTGTACACGAAGCTAAGCGCGCTCTTCTAAACATCACGGGCTGTGCGCTCGGCGGCGCGACCCATCCGGCCATGGACATCGCAATCGCGGCGCTAGGCCCTTACGCAGGCCAGCCGACCTGTGCCGTGCTGGGACGGCGCGAGCGCTTCGATCCCTTGTTCGCTTCGATGCTCAACGGAATCAGCTCGCATGTTCACGATTACGACGACACCACGCCGAAGAACTACATTCACAACAGCTCGCCGGTGGCCTCGGCGCTGTTCGCATATGCCAGTGTGAATTTAGTCAGCGGGTCCGATTTCCTGCACGCGTTCATCCTCGGCTTCGAGGTCGTTTCGCGAATTGGCAACGCGACTTATCCGGCGCACTACGACGCCGGCTGGCATAGCACCGGATCCATTGGCGTGTTCGGGGCCGCCATTGCGGTCGGTAAGCTGTTGGGTCTGTCGAAGACGCAGATGATTCATACGATCGGTATGGCCGCAACGCAGTCCGCAGGCTTGCGGGAGATGTTCGGATCAATGGCGAAGTCGTTGCATCCCGGGCGTTCTGCACAAAGTGGCTACATGGCGGCGCTGCTCGCGCAAAAGGGCTTTACGGCCGGCCTGCAATCCCTCGAAGGGCCACGCGGTTTTGCGGCCGTGCAATCGGCGGCCTACGATCTCGACAAGATTACTGACGGCTTCGGCGAAGAGTTCGATCTGCGGGTGAACACCTACAAGCCGTTTCCATGCGGCATCGTCATTCATCCCACTATCGACGCCTGCAGCCAGTTGCATGTGGCGCACGGTCTTGATCCTGCACAGGTCACCTTAGTCAAGCTGCGCGTGGCGCCGCTCGTGAAGGACCTGTGCAACAAGCAGGACATCACCTGCGGCCTCGAAGGCAAGTTCTCGATTTATCACGCGGCCGCGATCGGACTGGCGCGTGGTAAGGCCACGCTTGCCGAATTTACCGACGACGTCGCTTCAGACCCGGTGTTGAAGCGCTTGCGCGAGATCACGGAAGCCGTTGGCGACTCGCGCGTGAGCGAGGATGCAGTGCATGTCGAGGTTTATCTGTCGGATGGGCGCGTGCTGACGAAGGACCTCACGGGTTCGATAGGCAACCTTGCGCGGCCCTTGAGCGACCGCCAGCTCGAGCGGAAGCTGGCAGACCAGTCGACTGTTATCGCGCCCTACGCCGTCGATGAATTGATCGCGCGTTGTTGGGAAGTGGACAAGCTGAGGGACATGAGCGAGCTGATTGGCCTCACCGTTCCAATGCCACTATAGGCATATCAGTGTCGACAAAAAGATAAATCCAGTACAGGAGACAAGCAATGAACATCGTACAACCCGGAGTCGGTCAGCGCCTCGATGCGCTCGCCGCTGGCCCGTTCCACAGGCGCTTGCTCGGCTTGATCGGCGCGGGCATGTTCTTCGACGCGTTCGACAACTATCTGGCCGGCGGCGTATTGGGCGCCCTGGTGCATGAGGGCGTGTCGGATATTCATCTCAACGCACTGTTCATTTCGATGAGCTTTGCTGGACTAACCATCGGCGCATGGTTAGCCGGCGTGCTGGGCGATCGGTTCGGTCGCCGTTTCTCGTACCAGTTCAACCTGATGATCTTCGGGCTTGCGTCGATTGCGGCGGCGATTTCGCCGTCGATGTCGTGGCTCATCTTCTTTCGCTTCGTGATGGGGGTGGGATTGGGCGCGGAAATCGTCGTCGGCTACAGCACGCTGAGCGAGTTTGTTCCGGCGACCTCGCGTGGCCGCTATGCATCGATCCTGAATCTGATCACGAACTCGTCGCTGTTTGTTTCGTCGGCGGCAAGCTACTTCCTGATTCCCTACGCGGGCTAGCGCTGGATGTTCGTGATACCTGGCGCAGGTGCCTTGGTAGTCTGGTACCTGCGCAAGGCCTTGCCAGAGTCGCCGCGCTGGCTGTCGTCGGTGGGACGGGAAGAGGAGGCGAATGCAGTTACGCTAGCAATCGAGAGCGAAAGCGTGCGCGTCCGCGATCCCGCGACGGTGGTCGCCCTGACCGAGGACCGTGGGCGTCTGCGCGAACTGTTCGCGCCTGGCCAGTTAAGTCGCACACTGGTCGGCGTAATCGTCGTCTGCATGTCGTTCTCGGTTATGTACGCATTCGTTTCTTGGGTGCCGACCTTTCTTGTTAAGCAAGGCTTCGGCGTATCGCACTCTTTGCTGCTGACCTCGGCCATGTTCGCGGGCGGCCCCGCAGGATCGCTGATTAGCTTCGCCATCGCCGACAGGGTGGGGCGCAAGTGGGGGCTGGTGCTGTTCTCTGTGCTGGGTGCGCTGATCGGAATGATGTATCCGTTTGTGACTAATAGCTGGGGCATCGCGGCGGTGGGCTTCGGCGTGACGACGTGTATTTACGTGACGTCGGCATTGGGCGTCGCCTGCTACGTGACTGAACTGTTTCCCACGCGGCTGCGGTTGCGAGGCGTCGGCATGTGCAACGCGCTCGGGCGTCTTGCAAACGTCGGTGTACCTTACCTGGTGGTGATGGTGTATTCGATGGCCGGATTGCTTGGCGTGGTGTCGTTCATGGCCGTTCTGTTCGCCGCCCTTGTGATCGTACTGGTCTGCTTCGGCATCGAAACGCGGATGCGTTCGCTCGAAGAGGTCCACGCGAGTCAACCGGAATTCATCGAGATGCCTGATGCATCTTCCGGCTATCGCAGGACCTGACCTATCGACCTCGCCACGAGGGCGCCGCCGGACGGAGTACGCGCCATTAAAGACCCGTCGGCACCCACGAGCCGTCGTCGACCAGCCGCTCGAACTGCTTGCGCACCATTCTCGTCAGCAAGCGAGCGCCCTTGGTCACCGGACGCTTGGTGGAGGTGGCGACCACGAGCGAGCGGGTCATTGTCGGCTGTACGATGCGCCAGCAGCGAATCCTTCCGGTAGTCACGTGTTCATGAACGCAGGAATACGAGAGGATGGTATAGCCAATGCCTGATTCCACAAGTGAAAGCGTGGATGGCATGGCATTGATCTCGAGTTGCACGTTGGGCGCGAGCCCCGCTTGGGCGAGCACCTTGTCGATCAGTACTCTTAGGCCGTGCGGATGCGTCGGCAGGATCATGGGTATCTCCGCGAGCCGTTTGGCGGCGACGACGCCGTCGCCCACCTTTGCGGGATCGCTCGACGGGCCGAGCAGGAAGATTTCGTCGGTGACAAGCGGATCGGTTGCCAGCGCGCGCAAGCGCGGCGCGTTGTACAGAATCGCGACATCTATTTGCCCCGACATCAACCAGTCGAGTACGTGGCCGCTGAACCCTTCCACGATTCCCAGCGTTCCCATTGGCGACTCGCGCTTAAATTGCCGTACGAGTGGCGAAGTCAATACCGCGCCGACCGATGGTGGCAATCCGATGACCACATGTTCCTTGGGTGCATACCGCAGGGCCTTATATTCGCCTTCTGCCACTTCGAGTGCGGTGAGCACGGCGCGGGCATGATGTTCGAGCAGTTTGCCGGCATCGCTCAACACGACGCCGCGGCCGGTACGCAGAAATAGCTGCACGCCCAGCTCATTTTCAAGCGCCTTGATAAGACGACTTAGAACGGGCTGGCCGACCGCAGTCGAAATGGCGGCGCGCGATAGTGACCCAGCTTCAGCTATCTTCAAAAAATATTGCAGCTGCCGGATTTCCATAATGACCGTCCGTAGTGTTAAGGCTAGCATGCCGAGGTAGCAAATTCGATTGAACATAAGAAGAGAACATAATTTTGACCATACGGTGTCTTGCGGCTCGCTGTACATGCCCGAGAGTCCCACATCTGGAGTCGCCGCCCTTCGAGGCCATGTGAGCGTGTGAGCAAAATGGCTCCAAAGTACTGACCTTCATTCCGCGAGCATTAGACGAAGTCGAGTACGTTTGAAGCGTGCACTGATGCAACATTATCTCGGACGCGATCGATTGCCAACCGGCGTTGGCCGCCGCTGCTCCGATCGTGTAAAGGTTTTGCCTTCGAGATGATGATGTTTGTTCTGGAAAACCCCGATACGCACCCACCAAATAAGACATTGACGGATTGTATGACAGACATATAATCAGTTTGAGATTATTCAGGGCGGGGCCCGATGCAAAGCCGGCCCTACCTGTCTGGAGACAAAACATAATGCGAGACGAAGCGGCGATCGGGCACCGGCTGGACCAGCTGGGGTTATCCAAATTCCACTGGAAGATGCTTGGCCTGATCGCGGCCGGCATGTTCTTTGATTCGTTCGACATCTACATTGCTGGCGCCGTGCTAGCAGCGATCATCCACAGCGGCGAATCAACGCTCCAACTGAATGCAGGCTTCGTGTCAGCCACTTTCGTCGGCATGATGTTGGGCGCATGGTTGTCCGGGCTATTAGGTGACCGCTTTGGCAGGCGATTTTCGTACCAATTCAACCTCGGCATTTATGGATTTGCCTCTATTGCTGCTGCAATGTCGCCGAACATCTACTGGCTGATTTTTTTCCGGTTTGTGATGGGGCTTGGCATGGGCGCGGAGATCGTGATTGGGTACGGGACGCTTAGCGAGTTCATCCCGGCGGCATGGCGCGGTCGCTTCGGCACCATCCTGAATCTGATCATCAACACGTCGCTGTTTCTTTCGACCTTCCTCGGCTGGTTGATCATTCCGCGTTACGGATGGCGCTGGATGTTTGCAATTGCAGGCGTGGGCGCACTGATTGTCTGGTTCCTGCGCAAGTCGATGATGGAGTCACCCCGCTGGCTTGCATCGCGCGGCCGTACCGACGAAGCCGACGAGATTGTGCGGCGCATTGAGATCGCTTGCGGAGTCGACATCGACTCGCCCGAATACGCTGCGGCTCGGGCCGACATACCACGACTGGACCGGGCGATGCCCGTCACCGCGCGAATCTCGGACCTCTTTTCGCGCCGGATGTTGACCCGGACAATAACGGGTATCACGGTTTTGGTCGGCCTGTTTACGGTCAACTATGCGTTCGTCAGCTGGATTCCCACCTTCCTGGTCAAGCAGGGCCACAGCGTATCGAGTTCACTGGGCCTAACCACGCTTATGTTTGCCGGCGGCCCGCTAGGGTCGATCATTGCCTTCTTGCTGGCAGAACGCCTGGGGCGGAAATGGGGGATCGTCGTATTTTCAATGGTCGGCGTGGCGTTCGGCGTTGCTTATCCGTTCGCGCAGTCGCAGACATTCATCGTGGCATGCGGGTTCGCTATTACCGCGTGTATCTATGTCCTTTCTTCGTTCAGCGTGGCGAGCTATGTGCCCGAGCTGTTCCCGACCGCACTAAGGTTAAGGGGTGCGGGCCTTTGCAACACCGTGGGTCGCGGGTTCAGTATTGTCGTGCCGTATCTCGTCGCGACGGCGTTTACGGCATTCGGCATAGTCGGCGTGTTGGCAATGATCGTCGGTGTGCTCCTGCTTCAGGCGATCGTCGTAGCCACCATCGGGCCCGAAACAAAGAACCGCTCGCTCGAAGAGATAGCAGCGGAGGCGGACGACCTTGGACCGGTCGCTCAGTCTCACCCGGCCGGTGCTCTCAAATAGCACAGGTGAAGTACGCCAGTCGATTGATCAGAGACAAAAGGATATCCGACTATGCAAGCAATTGAGAAGTATCGAATTTTCGCAGTGAAATATGCGCATCACGCACGTCGCTCGACCGAAAACTTCATTGGTGGCGACGCACATGACGTTCCCATGCCGCTCGACTATTTCGTCTGGGCGGTGATGGGCGAATCGCGGACGTTTATTGTGGATACGGGTTTTGATCCCGCGATGGCCGCACAGCGTGGACGCACCATCACCCATAGCGTAGAGGACGGCTTGAAGCAAATCGGCATCCACGCTGATTCGGTCGATGACGTCATCCTGACCCACATGCACTATGACCATGCCGGAAACCGTTCTCTGTTCCCGCGCGCGCGTTATCACGTGCAGGACAAGGAGATGCAGTACTGCACCGGACGCTGCATGTGTCACCACGCGCTGAGCCATCCGTTCGAGCCGGACGACGTCAAGGCCATGGTCGAGCGTGTCTTCGAGGGGCGCGTCGAATTCCATGATGGCGATTCACCTATCACATCGGGCCTGAGCGTCCATTGGGTTGGCGGCCACTCCAACGGCTTGCAGGTTGTGCGCGTAAATACCGAGCGTGGATGGGTCGTGCTGGCTTCCGACGCCTCGCACTTCTACGCAAACATCCGCGAGAATCGTCCCTACCCAGTGGTCTACAACGTAGGCGACATGCTTGAAGGCTTCAAAACTGTCATGCGCCTGGCCGACTCTCCCCAGCACGTCATACCGGGGCACGATCCCGAAGTATTGCAGGCTTACGCGCCACATGACCATGAAACCCAAGGCTGGATTGCCCGCCTTGATATTGCGCCGCGCTGAGCGCATTCCAACGCATTGACCACTATCTCCACGGAGAAAACCATGATTGTAGAAATGCGCGTTTATCACTGTTGCCCAGGACGGCTGCCCGCGTTGCAGCAGCGCTTTGCCACCACAACGCTCGGATTCTTTGAGAAATACGGAATTCAACAAATTGGTTTCTGGACCACCTTGATAGGGCCGAGCAATCACTCGCTTACCTACTTGCTCAAGTGGGAGAGCCTGGCCGAACGAGAAACCAAATGGAACGCCTTTCAGGCCGACGCGGAATGGATCGACAAACGGGCTGCTAGCGAGGCCGAGAAGATGATCGTCGAGCGGATTGAGAACGTGTTCCTAACGCCGACCGCCTACTCCGCGCTTAAATAACATCGGGGAAACCCGATAAAACTGGTTATCGACAGATTGTCATACAATCGTATAGAATGATTCCAAGGTAGCGATGCCAGCAGGTCGCCGCCCACTTCCGCCACTTGTCAAAGGCAATCGCAATGATGCAACCGCACCGCGTTGGATTTATTGGACTGGGCATGATGGGTACACCCATGGTTCATTGCCTTAAGCGCGCTGGCTTCGAACTGTTCTTGCTGGATGCCGATGCGGCCCGGACCTCGTCATTGGTGAAAGAATTGGGCGCAACGCAACTGGACGCCAGCAACGCGGAATCGCTCGACGTATTGATCACGATGCTGCCGAACTCGCAGATCGTCGAGAGCGTTTTGCTCGACGGCGATGCGAATGCATGGGCCCGGCTTTTGCCGGAAGGAGCGGTCATTATCGACATGAGTTCTTCGGAGCCGGAGCGCTCACGCAAACTTGGTGTCACGCTCGAAAAACTCAAGCTGGGTTATCTTGACGCCCCGGTATCCGGTGGTGTCAAAAAAGCAGTAGCTGGGACGCTCGCCATCCTGGTTGGCGGACAGGCGCCTGTACTTGATACATGCACGCCCGTGCTCGATGCTATGGGCGAGAGCGTGTTGCATATTGGGTCCGCAGGATCTGGGCATGCGGCCAAGGCACTGAATAATTATGTCTCCGCGGCGGGCCTGATCGCTACGGTTGAAGCGCTTCACATTGCAGAGCGCTTCGGCATCGACCCTGGCGTCATGACCGACGTCCTCAACGCATCAACTGGTCGCAGCAATACGTCGGAGAACAAGGTCAAGCAATTCATGTTGTCCGGTTCGTTTGGATCAGGATTCGCCCTTCAGTTGATGAACAAGGACCTGAAGATCGCGGGCGCGTTGTCGGACACGCTCGGCTATCCAATGAAGCTCGGCAAGACCTGCACCACGGTCTGGGACGAGGTCTCCCAACGTGCGACGCCGGCAACCGACCACACCGAAATGTATCGCTTGCTTGCGAACGAAGACGAATGAACCGGTTGATTAAAGAGGACTGACATGTCTCGTACAGCGCAGTTTTATATCGATGGGCAATGGGTCGATCCAGTGACGCCGCGTTGGTTCGATTTGATCGACCCGGCTACGGAAGAGGGCGCTGGACGACTCGCGCTTGGCAGCGCGGCAGATGTGGATCGAGCGGTAGCCGCTGCACGCCGGGCGTATCCGGGGTATTCCGAGACCACCGTTTCCGAGCGCATTGCGCTGCTTCGGCGCATCCTGGAAATCTACGAGCGCCGTTCAGGCGAATTTGCCGAAGCCATGCGGGCTGAGATGGGTGCACCAATTACCTTTGCGCGAAAGGGCCAGGCAGCGCGGGGACCGGCTCATTTGAATGCGTTGATCGCCGTACTTGAGCACTTCGAATTCGAAGAGCAACACGGCACCACTCGGGTACGGCTGGAACCGGTGGGTGTGTGCGGACTTATCACGCCATGGAACTGGCCGATCAACCAGATCGTGGTGAAGATAGCGCCAGCTCTCGCAGCAGGTTGCACGATGGTATTGAAACCGAGCGAATATTCGTCGCTCAGTGCGCTGCTGTTTGCCGAAGTGGCGCATGAGGCGGGTGTTCCTCCGGGCGTGCTAAACGTGGTGAACGGCGACGGGCCAGGCGTGGGTGCGGCTATCGCGTCGCATCCGGATATCGACATGGTGTCGTTCACGGGGTCGACTCGCGCCGGCATTCTGGTAGCAAAGATGGCTGCTGAATCGGTCAAGCGGGTCGCGCAGGAGTTGGGCGGAAAGTCGGCCAACATCCTGCTCGACGACGTCAATTTGGACGATGCCGTGACGCGGGGTGTCGCCGCGTGCTTCACCAACTCGGGCCAGTCGTGTTCCATCCCGACGCGCATGCTCGTGCCGCGCCGCATGATGAACGACGCCGCACAGATTGCAAGGACGGCGGCGTTGACTTATCAGTGTGGTCCAACCGATAGTGAAACCACACAACTAGGACCGCTCGTCAATCGCAACCAGTTCGACCGCGTTCAGGCACTGATCCAGAAGGGTATCGACGAAGGTGCAAGACTTGTTGCGGGCGGTACAGGCCGTCCGGCGGGTCTTGCAAAGGGCTTCTATGTCAAACCCACAGTGTTTGCCGATGTCACCCCCGACATGAGCATTGCGCGCGAAGAGATTTTCGGACCGGTGCTGTCCATCATGGCTTACGACGACGAAGACCACGCCGTGAGGATCGCCAACGGAACCGAGTACGGCCTTGCCGCCTATGTCCAGTCTGGCGATCTGATGCGGGCGCGGAACGTAGCACGACAGTTGCGGGCGGGCGGCGTACACCTGAACTACCCACAAGCAGATTTCAACGCTCCGTTCGGTGGTTACAAGCGCTCAGGCAATGGCCGGGAATGGGGCGAGGCGGGGCTGCGCGAGTACTTGGAAATCAAGGCAATGGTGGGATACGGCGACGTCGCTAAAGCTTGATCGCAACAAGGGCCGAATCTACTTCTCCGCTACACGAACTTGAGGGATACAGGCAATGGAAGACAACTCACTCTTTGAAAAAGGCTTCGAGAACCGTAAAGAAGTGCTCGGTGCCACGCATGTTGAAAAGTCCTGGGCACAAGCGGACGACTTCAACCGCCCGATGCAAAAGCTTGTCACCGAGTACGCGTGGGGTGAAATTTGGGGCGATCCGACCCTGAACTTTAAGACCCGCAGCATGTTGAACATTGGCATGCTAACGGCCATGAGTCAGCACCATGAGTTGTCCGTGCATGTGAAAGGCGCACTCAAAAACGGCGTGACGAAGGACGAAATTCGTGCCGTGCTCATGCAGGCTTCGGTTTATTGCGGAGCACCTCTCGCGCTCGCGGCGTTTCGGGTTGCAACCGAGGCGATCAAGGCATATGAGGCAGAGGCCGCGAAGACGTAACCCGGGCTTCCAGGACAATGAACGCATCCAGGAGTGATGCGACGCGACTACCAGGAGACAAGCATGGAAGCAATCACGACTCAAAGTACCCTACGGAGCGCGAGTGAGCAATCGGTCGATGAGAAACGCAGGAACGCGATCAAGGGTGCGTTCTTTTCAGAATTCATCGACATGTTCGATATCTATCTGCCTGTCGTGGTGCTCGCGCCGGTCTTGTTCTTCTTCCAGCCGCCGCATCTCGCGCCGGGAAGTGAAGCGATCCTCGCGTCGCTCGTCTTTATCACGACTTTGCTCGGGCGGCCAATCGGCGCGCTGTTGTTCGGGATGGTTGCTGACCGTGTAGGGCGGCGTAAGGCGTCCATCGTCTCCGTATCGGGCTTTGGGGCGGTCACGTTCCTGATCGCGCTGCTGCCCGGGTACGAGACGCTTGGAATTGGGTCGTATGTCCTCCTTGTCGTGCTGCGGTTTGTCGATGGCATCTTCCTTGGCGGTGGTTATACCGGCGCAATGCCACTTGCAATCGAATATTCGAAGAAAGGCCAACGTGGTTTCGTAGGCGGGTTGATCATAGCGGGCTTTCCGGCGGCCTATGTGACCATCAATCTTGTCGCGATGCTTATGTTCGCACTGTTCCCGTTGAGCGGACTGCATTCGCCGTATGTCCAGTGGGGCTGGCGCATCCCCTTCGTGATTGGCGCGGCGCTCGCCGCAGTGCTCGCCCTTTACTACGTGCACAAAGTTTCGGAATCGGAAATCTGGGAGAGCGAGACGGGCGAGAAGAAACCCGAGAAGTTGCCGCTTTCGGATCTCCTGCGCGGCAAGAGCGGCCGGAATCTACTCCAGGTGCTGATCATGATGTCGGGCTTCTGGCTCACGCAGAACATCATCACCATTTTCATGCCGACCGGGCTGCTGGTGCGAACCTTGCACCTAAGCGGCTTTCAGATGTCCCTCACCTTGCTGCTCTCGTACTTCGTGCTTTTCTTCAGCTACATCGGCTCGGGCATGATCGGCCAGAAGATAGGCCGCCGGACATTCTTCGTGATAGTCGGGCCGTTGATCGCCACGGTGGGTGCGGTGATCCTCTATGTGCTTTCCAACGTCGATGGCCTTTCGCTGCCGGTCATCATGTTGCTGGTTACTCTGCTCTCGGTGCTGGTGACGTCGCCGTGGGGTGTGATCGTGACTTACATCAACGAACGTTTCGTGACCGATGTCCGCGCAACAGGTTTCGGCGTGGGCTTCAGTCTCTCGGTGATCATCCCGTCGTTTTATGCGTTCTACATGAACTGGCTTGGCGCATTCATGCCGCTGCGCATGACGCCCGTGGTCCTGCTCTGCATCGGCGGTGTGATCGGGACTATCGGGGCGCTAATGGGACCCGAAACACGGGACGTCGACTTCTGATCGTCATTACTTACGTTACGGAGGCGACTCATGGATACAAAACGGATTGGCTTCATTGGGCTCGGCAACATGGGCGGACGCATGACGCGCCGACTCGTAGAAGCTGGCATTGAAGTGCTTGGCTTCGACGCGGCGCCCGAACGCGTGCAGGCGGCGGGCGCCCGGGCGGCGGCGTCAATCGGAGAGGTGGTGGGTTTTGCCGATGTCGTGTTGCTGTCGCTGCCCGATAGCAAGGTGGTCGAGGCGGTGGTCGAAGGTCCGGGCGGAATCTTGTCCGCCTGTCGCGAGGGCCAGACCGTGATCGACCTGAGCACGGCGGCCGCGAGTTCGACCATCCGGCTTGCCGCGTTGTTCAGACAACAGGACGTTCACTACATCGACGCCGGAATTTCCGGTGGTGCCGCGGCAGCGGAAAAAGGCACGCTGACCTTGATGGTTGGCGGTGATGCGGCTGCCATCAGTGCAATCCAGTGGGTCTTCAGGCCGATCGCGACCAAGGCGCTGAGCATGGGAGCGAGCGGCGCCGGACATACCACCAAGCTGCTCAACAATTTCCTGAACGCAGTGAGTTTGTCCGCGACGGCGGAGGTGATGGTCGCGGGCAAGAAAGCGGGACTGGACCTTCACACCTTGCTCGAAGTGCTGAACAGCAGCAGCGGGGTAAATTTCGCCACCCAGAATCGATTTCCCAAGATCGTGGATGGCGATTATCTTGAGGGCGGCCTGACCAACAAGCTCATGACGAAGGACGTCGTGCTGTACATAGACCGGCTTCGTGAGCTTGGTGTGTCATCGCTGAATTCGTCGGGGCCACTGGCGAGCTTTGGACTGGCGACCGCGCTCGGCTATGGAGATCTCATCAGCAACCGCGTGGTCGATGCGATTGGCGACGTGTCGGGCGGCATACGCCTCAAAGACGGCCAGCAATCAAAACCAGGAGAAGCGCAATGAAAGTTTTTCGAGGCAGGGCGGAAGGCGCGGTGTCCGAGCAGAGATCCGCTACTTTCAGTGGCGTCGTATGGGCGGACTCGATCATGCCGACCACCGACAAGATCACCGTTGCAAACGTGTTCTTTTCGCCGGGAGCACGCACATACTGGCACACGCATGAGCAGGGACAGATATTGCAGGTGACGTCCGGAAGCGGGTTTGTCTGTGTGGACGGAGAGCACCCGCAAAGCATTCGCACGGGCGACGTTGTATGGATTCCGGCAAACGAACGCCACTGGCATGGCGCTGGACGCGACAGCTACATGGTGCATACGGCAACCTCCCTTGGCAAGACACTGTGGGAAGAAGAAGTCGCCGAAGAGATTTACCGGAACGCGGTGGGCTAGCACGATCATGACCCTGACAGAACGAGAGCAGCAGGCCAAGGACGCCTTCATCAAGGTCCACGGCGCATGGAGCGACGGCTGGGAGAGCCTGCTGAAGCTCGACGCCGGCTTCTTTTTGGCATATCTGGATTTCTCGGCGGTTCCATCGAGAAAGAACCATCTCGACGACAAGGTCAAGGCGTTCGTTGCGATCACCGCATGCGCGGCCGCGACGCATTTATATGCCCCGGGTATTGAACAGCATCTTCGCGCGGCGCTTAGGGCAGGTGCCTCGCGGGCGGAGTTGACCGAGGTCTTGCAACTTGCCAGCACGGTCGGTATTCATGCAGCGAATGTCGGCGTGCCCGTGCTTCTCGAGGTGCTGGAGGAAGAGGGCATGCGCCAGGGTCCAGCGCCTCTCGACTCAAGGCGTGAGGCGCTGAAGAGGGACTTTGTTGAAAATCGCGGTTACTGGCATTCGTCGTGGGAAGGGTTCCTCGAACTCGACCCCGACCTATTCGAAGCGTATGTCAATTTCTCTTCCGAGCCTTGGCGGAACGGCGTGCTCGCCCCGAAGGTCAAAGAGTTCATGTATTGTGCGTTCGATGCGGCCGCCACTCACCTGTACGTGCCAGGTCTCAAACTGCATATGCGCAACGCGCTGCGCTACGGCGCCACGGCCGAAGAGCTCATGGAGGTACTGGAGATCGTCAGCACCATTGGCATTCATGGCGCGGTGCTTGCCGCGCCCTTGCTGGAAAACGCACTGACCCAGTTCGGCGACCCGGCTGGAAAGTCCGGGTGAACGCCGGACAAGCCATGAAACGTCCCGCCAAAAGCGCGGTCTGGGGCCGTACATCTAGTATGATGGCCCATTGGGAAATCGTCAGACGGGAAGACAATCATGGCAGCCGACATCAGTTTGATACGACCAGAAACGTTGCGCCATCAGGTCGAGAATGTGCTTCGCGAGGCAATCATGTCCGGGCGATTTGCGCCGGGTGCGCGTCTGGTCGAGCGTGAGCTGTGCGAAAGCCTGGGCGTCAGTCGCACTTCGATCCGGGAGGCACTGCGCCGGCTCGAAGCTGAAAAGCTCGTATGCAGCGTTCCGCACAAAGGGCCCATGGTGGCAGTGATCTCGAAGAGCGAGGCGTCCGAGTTGTATGCTATTCGCGGCTTGCTGGAAGGTTTCGCAGCTGGTGAATTCGCACGAGTTGCCGACGACGCCGCGATTACTAGGTTTGGCGAGGCAGCCAAAGCGCTCAGGGTCAAGGCGTTGACGGGGGATCAGGCTGGTGTGCTGGCCGCGAAAACCTATCTGTACGATGTGCTGCTCGACAATTGCGGAAATGCGCTGGTCAAGGAAATCCTGACCAGTCTCTATTCACGAGTCAATCTTTTGCGCGCGACATCTTTGATGCATCCCGACCGGCTGCCTTCGAGTCTCAAGGAAATCGACAAGTTGTTCAAGGCATTGAAGGCACGAGATGCGCAAGCGGCGGAAGCGGCCGCAAGGTTGCACGTGGCCAATGCCGAAAAGGCAGCCATGAGAATGCTTGAGGACCAGCCGAAGGATTAGCGTATCCGGGCCGTAGGCGCAGCCGACGTTGCGCGTACGGCAGATGGGTTTATCGAGTTGGCTAATCGGGTTATTGAAAAATTCTCGTTGGCTATTAGTTAGGATTGCTGTAAGTAATTGAGAGCCGCCCGAAGGCGTCTTACGGAATCGAGTGTTGGGTTATAGAACCTTTGCGCAGCGCTGGAACTGGCGCGAGCGAATCAGGAGCGAAGCATGAAAGGAAAGTCGGCGCTCATCACGGGGTCATCAAATGGGCTTGGCTTCGCAATGGCCGAAGGTCTGGCCCGCGCAGGCTGCAATGTCGTTCTGCATGGGCTAGAAACGCCGGAAAGCATGGAAATTCGGCGCCAAAAACTCGAGCAGGAGTACAAGGTCGGCGTTACGTACATAAAGGCAGACCTGAGCGATTTGCAAGGTGTCTCGACGCTCGTCGAGCAGTCGCACGACCGGCTGGGCGGTATCGATATCCTCATCAACAACGCAGTTGTCCGTCATTTTTCATCGATCGAGGACTTTCCCGTCGAGCGATGGAACCAGGCACTCGCGGTCAACCTGAGCGCAGCATTCCATGCGATTCAGCAGACGCTGCCGGGTATGCGAGCGCGGGGGTGGGGCCGTATTTTCAACATGACTTCTGTCTATGGATCGCGTGGAACCGCCAATAGGGTCGATTACGTAACAACCAAGACAGCATTGATCGGCTTGACACGCGCGGTTGCCGTTGAAACGGTCCATCAGGGCATCACGTGCAACGCGATCTGCCCGGGTACCGTCAAAACGCCCAGCATCGAGAGCCGTATCGAACAACTGATGGCAGAACACGACCTCGATGAGAACGAAGCCGTCAGGCAGTTCCTCAAAGGCAAGCAACCCACTGGCACGTTCGTCGAGGCAGCACACGTGGCGGACATGGTGGTGTTCCTGTGCAGCGAGGCGGGGACGCAGATCACCGGCGCCGTGCTGCCCATGGAAGGCGGCTGGCTGGCCGGTTGACGAAGCGATAGCGAACTCAGGGAGTGCTCGATACGTCCGGGAGCTCCCGCGAAGGAGAAGCAATGACGCAAGATGATCACTTTTCCAACGGCCGTGGCGAGGTTAAGGTGACGCGCGCGCTGGCAGAATTTGTCGAGCAGATGCAGTGGCATGATATCCCGCCAAAAGTGCGGCACGAGGCGAAGCGCTCGCTCGTCAACTATTTCGCGGTATCGCTGGCCGGTTGCGCAGATGCGGGCATCGATCAGGCCGTGAACGTCTACACCCGTTTTAGTGCCGGGAGCGAGGCTGGTCTCGTTGGACGCCGCAACAGGACAGATATTTTGAATGCTTCGGCGCTCAACGCAATGAGCGCGAATGTATACGATTTCGACGATACCCATCTGCCGACCATCATTCATCCAACCGCGCCTGTAGCGGCGCCGCTGTTCGCGCTTGCCGAAGCAACGCGAGAAACAAAGGCCATGACAGGCGAACAATTGCTGCTCGCGTTTGTACTGGGCGTAGAGGTTGAGTGCCGGCTGGGCAATGCAGTCTCGCCCGGACACTACCAGCGCGGCTGGCACATCACATCCACGTGCGGGGTGTTCGGCTCAGCCGCTGCGGCGGCGAAGACCATGAATCTCGACGCGCGTCACATCGGGTGGGCATTCGGCCATGCATCCGCGCAATCCTCGGGGCTTGTGGAAACGCTTGGCAGTATGTCCAAGAGCATAAGCGTGGGCAATGCGGCCCGCAACGGGGTCCTTTCGGCCTTGTTGGCGGCCGAAGGCTTCGCTGGACCCGAGCGGCCCATCGAAGGCGAGCGTGGCTTCCTGCGCGTGACTGCGGAGCATCCTGATCTTCATGCCGCAGTCTCTACGCTCGGCTCTGAATGGTCGCTGTTGTCGAATACCTATAAGCCCTATCCGTGCGGTGTCGTGCTGAACCCGGTCATAGAAGCCTGTCTCGAACTCACGCGGACGCCCGGGTTTTCATTTGCAGATGTCGAACGGGTCGTCCTGACGGGTCATCCGCTGTTGCGCGAAAGAACCGACCGACCGGCGATCGTACTCGGCCGCGAAGCACAGGTCAGCGCGCAACACAGCGTGGCGATCGCGCTCGCGCGAGGTCGAGCCGGACTTGCGGAATTCACCGACGAGGCAGTGGCCGAACCCGCCATACACGCTTTTGCGAGCCGTCTCACTTTCGCCGACGACGCCGCATATTCAGTCGAGGCCGCGAAAGTAACCCTCTTGATGCGATCGGGCGAAACATTGTCGAAGCGAGTCGATGCTGCCCGTGGAAGTCTGAGCGCGCCGCTCGCCGACAACGACCTTGATACCAAACTCACAGAGCTCGCGGCTTATGGGAAAACCGGCTGCGACGCTCGCTCACTCATCGACGCGCTCTGGGCATTGGAAAGCGCACCAGACGCCTCTTTACTCATGCGTCTCGTTAGCCGCTAGCAAGTCAATTTCACTGCATTTAAACTCGTTGAAGGAAATATCATGTCGGAACAAAAGCAACTGGGATTCATTGGAGTAGGCGTCATGGGCCGTCCCATGGCACGCCGCTTGATCGAGCATGGACATTCGCTTGTCATCTATGATCGTGACGAAGCAGCACTGGCCGAGTTGTCCGCGCTGGGCGCGCGTGTTGCAGGCAGTACGCGCGAAGTGGCCGATAGTGCGAAAATTATCTTTACGAGTTTGCCCACGCCGGCCATTTTCAAGGAAGTGGCGCTTGGCCAGGGTGGCATTGTTGAAGGAGCAGCAGTCAAGATACTGGTGGACTTGTCAACGGTTGGCTCCCGCGCCGAGCAGGAGGTCGCTTCGGGACTGCTAGCCAAAGGCATTGAAACCGTCGATGCCCCAATCAGCGGGGGTGCGGCCGGTGCGCAAAAAGGCACGCTTGCTGTCATGGCCGCGGGCAAGCCTGAAGCTATCGCACAGGTACGCGCGTTGTTCGATATTTTCGGCAAGGTTTTTGTCGTGGGCGAAAAGCCAGGTCAGGCTCAGTTGCTCAAGTTGCTCAACAACATGCTTTCGTCCACTGCGTTCGCCATCACGTCGGAGGCGTTTGTTGCTGGGGTGAAGGGCGGTTTGGAGCCTGAGGTCATGATGTCGGTGATCAACGCCGGCAGTGGCAAGAACGGCGCGACGCTCGACAAATTCCCGAAGCAAGTGCTGCCGCGCACTTTTGACTTCGGCTTTCCCATTGGTAGCGTATGCAAGGACATCGGACTGGCTGTCGAGGAATGCCAGGCGCTGGGCGTGCCGATGTGGGTCGGCAATACGGTTCGTCAGACATGGAATTACGCCGCAATGCAAGACGGCAAGTTTCGTGACATGACTGAGCTTGTCAGGTATATGGAGAAGTGGTCTGAAAGCGCGGGACTTGGCGACTAAGCGTTTTGTGCGGTTCTGTCGCAATAAGGATGACGGGCCGAGAAAAAGCGATCTAATATGTAGTACTTATTTGGCTAACGAGTAAAACTGATCGGCAGCAGTTTGGCCAGTGCCTGTCATCTGGCCTTTCTTTATCATATGCATCAATTCGATGCCGCCCAGCAGAATACCTGTACACCGGAATGTCTTGAAGCCAAGCATGGGCGAGCGCGCCGTTTGATTGCCCGGTGATCCTGTTCGATGATGTTAATCAAATGCTTGTTCTGGCGGATCTTGATGGGCGTGCTGCGCTGGGCGTTCAGTGTTTCAACCGTAGCCAAGTTTGAGCCGCTTTTATCGATTGTTATTGTCTCAGGCTTGCCGTTCTATTCAATCGATTTCTCGAAGCAACGCTGTTCTGCAGCCCTGTCGCGATGGGCTCGTATAAGGAAATCAACCGTGTGACCGGCCTTGTCTATTGCTCGATACAGATACTTCCACGCTCCCTTCACCTTGATATACGTCTCATCAACACGTCAGATCTTGCCCACCGGGCGCTTGCGGCGACCGAACTCTTTTCCAAGAACTGGCAGCATTTGATTGCCAACGATGCACCGTCGAATGGTCGACCTCGATACCTCGCTCAGTCACCATCTCTTCCAAGTTTCGTACACTCAGTCCGTAGGTAACCTACCAGCGCTAACACATCATCCAGGCATTGCTCAGCAGCGATGCAACCTACATGACGCGAACCACGACCGCATAATCCCAAAGCCCGCTTACAACGAGGCCAACACCCGCACACTGATTTGCGAAGCTTCTCAAAGTGATGACGAAATAGGTTGAACCAGTATCCCGAAGCCTGTTTTTTCGTGCCGGTTGCCACTCGTGGCGAGCCGCGATTTTGCTAAGGACGGGATGCGCGGATCTCATCGAGGCTGCGGACGTGCTTCGGCATCTGCCCATCTGACAAGCCGTACACATGCATGCAGACCGTTTTGACATCACGAACCAGAAGCTTGCAAAAGGCGTCGAGTCCATACAAGCACGAAAAGGACGAAGACCTCTAATTTTGAGGTAGGGTCGTTTTGATCGAGGGACAAGATCCCTTTTGGCTACGTCGTCGCTACCGCAAAGGGAAGATGCACTGCCCACTTGAGTTGCAAGTATTCAGAGTCAGGACTGACGCGCAGCGGCATCGCTATTGTGAGCGGGCTAAACGATTTTGCACTTTGGTTTGATCGCATTTGCAAACGCGCAACTGCAGACCGTCGAACATTACTTCGCCAAAGACCGCCGTGTATCGGATCGCATGAATCGCTTTGACCGATCATGTACTGTCCCACTGCGGGCAATTCCGGGAGGCCAAACCAACTAACACGAGTCTACGCGCAGACAATGCATGTTTCGCCTGGTGTACCAGAGCTCTGCCTACAGCCAAGTTAAGGCCCATTGTTTTAGGTCGCCGTCGACCTGCTCAAATTAGTCAATCGTATTGCCTCGCCCCCGACAGCTCCGTCGTCAATTCGCGCGTCGATGATCATTCGCATAGCAGCCTCCGCAATCGTAGAACGCAACAACTGTATCGCTAGTCTTACCGGCTGCCTCCGTTCTAACTGCGCTCGTCGCTTTAAGATAGATTAATGTGCCGGGCCCCCCGTTGACTTTTGGGAGGCGCCCGAACAAACAGTGCTACGACGATTGCCGCCAGAGCAGCGATCGCGCCGGCCATCACAAATGACGCACCGTACCCTCCGCCGTATTCAATGATGAACCCGGTTGCAGCAGGCCCTACGATACCCGAGAGGTTTGACAGGAAGTGCACATAACCACCGACGCTCCCCACGCGTCCAACGGGTACGGTTTCCTGCACCAACGCCCAACATGCCAGCGGCGTAGTCGCATTCAAGAACGTAATTGCCGCGATGATCATAATCGCGCTTGTGGTCGTGGTAACTTGCGTGGCTAGTAGTAGCAAGATCGCGCCGGCAACCAGACCGCCAACCACGATTATCTTACGGGCAAAGGTCGGGTTGCCCGACTTACGAAGCAAGGCATCCGAAAAAAGACCGCCGAGCGTACATCCAAGCAATCCCATGATCCAAGGGATCGTGCCAAGCAGGCTCATCGAACGGATGTCGAGATGGCGCACATCAACAAGATAGCTCGGCAGCCAGGACAAGAAGAAATAGAGAATGTAATTCGACGCGAAGAAGGCGAAGGCAATGCCAAGCACTAACGGTGATCGCAGATAATGGCTTAGCGGCAACTTGTCGTTGAGCACGGGTGCTGCGGCGCCAAGCCGATCTTGCTCGATATAACGCGCCTCCTCGTTCGTCACGCGCTTGTTTTGGCTGGGTAGATCACTCATCAGCCACAACCATGCGGCAAGCCACACAAAACCTAGCAGCATGATGCCGACGAACGCCACTCTCCAGCCGAAATTACTCGCAAGGTACGCGACCACCGGGCCAGCGCACGCCGCGCCGACCATGTTGCCGCCGGACGGGCTCAAGCCCATGACGATGCCGGTTTCCTTGGGAGGAAACCAGTTGCGTGCGGTCTTGTTCGTGACAGCGCCCATCGGGCCTTCACCCACACCGAAGAATACGCGCAGGACGAGTAAATGCGTGAAGCTCGAAGCAACCGAGGTCAATCCGCAGAACACTGACCAGATCAGCATGGCGACGGCGTAGGTCTTCTTGGGTCCGAAGCGATCCGCTGCGTAGCCTCCGATGAAGCAGAAGATCGCGTAGCCTGCAAAAAAAGCGCTGAAAATCGTGCCCATCTGAGAGGGTGAGAGGTGCAGCTCTGCTCGCACAAACGGCGCGGCCACCGAGAGTGCTGCCCGGTCGATAAACGCGATTGCGCTGGCCGTGAACAATAGGGCGGCGATCAACCATCGAAACTTGCCCATAACATCTCCGTTTTATTTTAAGTCTTTAGTTCGCGGTAATCGTGTAGCGCGCCAATGCTTCCGGATCCGGATCGCAGCCGAGCCCGGGGCGTTGAGGCAGCGTTGCGTGACCTTCGGTAATGACGTCAAAAGGAGCAAACGGGCTATCAACAAGGTCGACAAACAAGCGCTCAAACCAGGTGTGGCCGCCGAAGAAGGCGCTCAAGTGAAGTGAGGCGAGATAGCCTGAGCCAAAGTATGCGCAATGGGGCTGCAACCGGACTTCATAAGCGGCAGCAAGACGAGCGACGTCAAGCATGGCGGTGACACCACCGACTTTAATCACGCTCGGTTGTGCGACATCAAGCGCCTGAGCTTCGAACATTGCCTGGAATTCGTGTACACCCGAGACGTTCTCGCCCGCCGCGATAGCCACGCCCGCGTCGCGGAGCAGGGCGAGCGAGCGCCTGTCTTCCGGTGGGAAGATGGGTTCCTCGAGCCACTCGAGGTTAAACGGACGCATAGCGATCGCCTTCTCGCGTGCTTCCTCTAGCGACCAAGGACAGTTGGTATCGACCATCAGCGCGACGTCGGGACCAAGCACCTTGCGCGCGATACCAACCAGTTTGGGATCGATCTCATGCAGCTTGATTTGTTTATAACCTTGAGCTATCGCGGCGTGGCATGTCGCGGTGAGCGGTGACGCCGCTGCGCAACGCAGCAGACTGGCGTATGCGGGTACCGTTTCGCGCGGCGTCGCTCCGAGCAACTGGTATAGCGGCAAACCCGCCCTTTTTCCGGCGAGATCCCAAAGGGCGATATCGACGCCCGACAGTGCATACGTGATCGCACCGTTGCGTCCATACAGGTGCAGTTCCGCATTTAAATGACGCATGGCCGATGCTATGTTGCTTGCATCAAGGCCAATGAGAAGGGGTGCGATCATCGTGTCGAATGCGGCCTGCGTGACCGGCGCGACCGAATGCCCGAACGCTTCGCCCCACCCAACCAAACCGTCTTCGGTTTCGATGCAGATCTGCAGCGCGTTGATATGCGTCGCGGGACGGCCCGCAATGATATCGGGCCCATGAGCGCGATACGGCAAGCCGAGAAGTACGCTGGAAGCTGCGATAATTTTCATGGTGTACAGACGCGCATGTGCGCGGTCCCCTGTTTTCTCTTCGGAATTTGTCGCCGAAACGGGCGTATAGCGTCACAATACACAATATGCTGCATCAAGTAAATAAATGCATCGTTTGCTGCAAAGGATCTATTTTGAACGGACCAAGTACTTATGAGAGGTTGATCAACGAGATCACCCGTCGCCACGATGAATTTGGCAAGCGTGCGCAGGATATTGCGCGTTACATCGTGCAAAACCCGAATCAGATCGCCCTTGAGTCGACGAAGACGCTGGCGGAAACGATCGGCGTGGGTTCATCGAACCTCGTCAGGTTTGCACAAGGGCTGGGATACTCTGGTTTCTCGGAAATGCAGCGTGTTTTCCAGTCGAGACTGGTGGCGGAAGCGCCTGGTTTGGCGGAACGCCTTCACGAACTTCGCTCAGAACTGATGGGCCGGGCGATAGACCCCAAAGTGCGCCTTCTCCACGAGGTCATCGTCAATGACATTGCAGCGCTTCACCAGCTCAAGGGCTCTATCGAGGACGGGCAGCTCCAGCAAGCTGCCTTGCTCATGAGTCGCGCACGAACTATCTATCTTGCCGGGAACCTAAGAGCGTTTCCGGTTGCGACGTACCTTCATTACGCGTTGCTCCATCTGCGCCGCCCGGTGCAACTGATTGACGGCGCCGGCGGCCTTGCATCTGAACAGGCGCAGCTCGCTGGCAGCAAGGACCTTCTCATTGCCACAAGCTTCCGTTTTTATTCTCGGGAAGTCGTTGACCTTGTGGAGGACCGGGCGAAGCACGAGGTTCCGATCATTGCGATCACCGATAGCCATTTGTCGCCGCTCGTCAAACACGCGACAGTGGCGATCATTGTGCCAGCCGGCGAGCACAATTTTTCTGCATCGCTCGCTGCACCCATGTGTGCAGCCCAGGCCCTGGTGATGGCAATGGCGAATCAGATGGAGGAGAGCTCCGCCTAGGAAAATGCGCCAAATGCACCATTTGCATCAATAATAAAAAAACGCATAGAATGGTGCACGACGTTCAATATAGTTCTTGGAGGACACCAGTGCGCGCCAATCCTATTCGCTTGAAGTGGCAGGCTAACGAACCTGTAGTCAATGGCTGGTTGTCGATTCCGCACGCCTTCGTGGCGGAGACTATGGCACACCAAGGCTGGGACAGCCTGACCATCGACATGCAGCATGGCGCCGTGGACTACCAAGGGGCTTTCAATCTACTCACGGCAATCTCTACGACGCAATGCGCGCCTATCGTGCGTGTTCCGTGGCTCGATCCCGCTGCATTGATGAAAGTCCTCGATGCTGGCGCGTATGGCGTGATATGCCCAATGATCAGTAATCGCGCGGAGGCTGAAACGTTCATCGGTGCGACGACATACCCGCCACGTGGTCAACGCAGTTACGGCCCGATACGTGGTCTGTTATATGGCGGCCCGGATTACGCATCGCAAGCGGATGAAACCATAGTCAGGTTTGCCATGATTGAAACTAAGGAAGCACTCGATAACCTCGACGAAATCCTATCGGTCGATGGTTTGGACGCTGTGTATGTGGGTCCAGCGGACTTATCACGGGCGTTAGGTTGCGAGCCACGCTTCGACCAGGAAACACCGATCGTAGTTGAAGCGATTGACCACATTCTTGCTTGTGCAACGGCAGCGGGCAAACCGGCCGGAATCCACAATGGCACCGCCGCATATGCGAAGTGCATGATCGAGAAAGGTTTTCGCTTCGTCACAATTGGTTCCGATGCACGTTTTATAGCCAACGGATCACGAGCAGCGCTGGAAGAGATACGGCGCGTTCCGACGTAGTGCTTAGTTACGCGTCGCATTAACAGGAAACTGCGATGACGATCTTGTTTGACAACGCCATTTGGATCTCCAAGGGTGAGCATTAGCATTAGTGCGTGGATTTCAGATTAGGCGTTCGTGGGCCGCGTACACCTAGCTTGTAAGCACCCGGCAATCTCATCTGGTTTTCTATTCTTTGGCGTAAGAACATACGTTTCCACGATCAGGAAGCGGACACGTGCACACTATTTCCCAAGATAGTGCGACCGGGCGCACGCGGCGCACCTACAGCACCTCGTTTTATGTCAGAGCTTATCGAATAATGTCGCCAGGTTGGCGTCTCATGTTCCGCCGTGACGATCTCGCATGGCCTGAATTCTAATGTGCTACGGCGTTGGATTAAAGATGCTGCCATTTCCAGCGACGCTGCGCCGCCTGCACCCAAATCGGTTATTGTCGAAGTAAAGCCTGCGTTCGTCGCGTTGCCAATGACCGTGCCGACACCACAAGCGCCCGACGCGGCGCAAGCGAACGTGCGTATCGACATTTAGCGCAATTGCACAACGGTGTCAGTGCTGTGGCCGCAGCTTTGTTTG
>Ga0163162_10001173_pt1 | contig 24447 bp, 11 predicted proteins | sample S55metaG_FD_115310 | JGI IMG/M metagenome (GOLD analysis project Ga0163162, IMG submission 115310) | Switchgrass rhizosphere microbial communities from Kellogg Biological Station, Michigan, USA - S5-5 metaG | ecosystem: Host-associated > Plants > Roots > Rhizosphere > Soil | place: USA... | reverse complement strand
CAACAAATCCGCTCCTGCTGTGTATGCCCAGGCTTAGTTGACACAGACATGTTGAGTGATGTGATGGACAAAGAAACCCTAGATTATTTACTAGAAAACAAAGTAATAGCCAAACGCCTAATCAACCCCTCAGAAATCGCCGAAGTAATCTACTTCTGCGCCACCTCAGCCACCATCAACGGCATAACCATACACGCGAATCTAGGCCAAGTAGCTGATTGAAGATTGATTTCAACAAAAGCTGTCATCCCCGCGCAGGCGGGGATCCACTCCTAATTCAACTCTTAAGTAAAATTCCACCTTAGCCTTTGTAGCCTGGACACGTTTTTTGTGTCCAGGAACAGCATCACTATCAACACTGCAGTTGAGCTCTTGTAGCCTGGATGAAATGCAACGCATTTCATCCAGGGTCAGCGCACTAGATGGAAAATACCCCCAAAAGCCAGCTTAATATTACTCGTCCGCTCTGAAACACAACATCCCTATCGTTACAAATTGCACCCTACAATCCACTCGCTAACAAACAATACCAAGCTGTCTTCCAGGTGTATTTTTGCGTAGAGGAAAAACATAAAATAAAAATCTCCTAACCAACTAACAAAACACTATTGCCAAGCTCTTGTAGCCTGGATGAAATGCAACGCATTTCATCCAGGGTCAGCGCACTAGGAGGAAAATACAGCCAAAAGCCAGCTTGATATTGCTCGTCCGCTCGAAACACGACATCCCTGTCGTTACGGATTGCATCCTGCAATCCACTCGCTACCAAACAATACCAAGCTGGCTTTTGGCTGTATTTTTGCGTAGAAGATAAACATAAAATAAAAACCTCCTAACCAACTAACAAAACACTATTGCCAAGCTCTTGTAGCCTGGATGAAATGCAACGCATTTCATCCAGGGTTTTCACCAGACTTAACTAAACCGCACCCAAATAATTACCAACACGCAAAACGTGTCATGCCAGCATGTATTTAGCTGGCATCCACGCTCATCACGCAATTTTTATGAATGATTTTTAACGTAATTTAAAGCTGGAGGAAATTTCTTCTTTATTTTCTGTTTCTAATTCTGATTTTAAGTCATCGAAATCCATGTTAAAGGTAGTCTTCAGATCGTTAAGCATGGCTTTTCCAGTTTGTATTATTTGTTGAGTAACAGCTGGATTGCTTTTCCCGCTTTCAAGAGTATTTGTTGCAACAGAGAGCAACTCTTCTAAATTATTTTTACTTCCTTTTGCGATTGCTAAATTATTTTCTAGTTTTTCTAGTTCTACTTGTAGTTCTGCTTGCTCAGCAATTTTTCCAGTAAAATGATCTTTTGTTTCTTTCAGTTCTTTGGCTTGAGTAAATATATTTACTTCCTGTCTCATATTGTTCAGCGTTTCATTAATTACTTCACTAGATAACGCATGATCAACAACAGCTTTTCTTTCATCAGGCGGTAAATGAGCATAATTGTTATTGAGATCTTCATTTAGTATGTTATGAGCATGCTCACCAAATCTTTTATCAAGATCAATATGAGGATTTTCGTTCAGATCGCTTATAAGTTTTTCACCAATTTTATATATATGGTCAGGTGTGACTGAGAGTTCGCTCCCATCTGAAAGCTTATATTTAATTTCTTTGAAATTTCTTTCTATATTTTCGCGGGAAAACTCATCCTTGACCAAAGATTTATATCTTTCAATAGATTTGTTAATTTCGATATCTAGAACGCCAATTTCCCTTTTGACTTGATCAATTTTCTTTTCTAAATCAAAAATTCTTTGATCTAATATTTTAATTGCTTGCTCAATTTTTTCTTTTAAATTTTTCAAAACTTCTATCTGCGCGTGATTTAATCTAACCCGCTCTTCATTTTTTGGAGCAAGTTGCATATATTTAATTTTTTCTTTAATGTCATCCAATTCGTTCATTCTTTTTTTAAACGCAGCCTGATCCTTCAGCAATGTTTGAATTTGCGTTATATAAACCATCATGATGAAGTGACGTTCTTCAATATCTACTTGAAGTAGTAGATGCATGAGATCCGCATTTAATTTTTTTAGCACTCGCGAATTAGGGGAGGGTGGTGTTCCTGGTATCAATATCTGGTCATCTTCAAGCGCCGTCTTAAGGATAAAATTAGAGCTTCCCATATTGCTCTCCTCGTTCAGGTTAGTTAATTATTCTTATATGTATTATTAACTTATTGAAAACACTTACAAATGCTCATGAAAACATCATAGAGTCAATGTATCTATTATAGCTAAAATAACCTGTTCAAAACCTTAAGGATGGCAACTAAAAGCACTAGGCTTCCTTCCCTTCATTATGCTAAAATCCGCGCCAATATCTAATCTTAAAAATCAAATCCCATCTAACGCCAAAAGAGGACTTTCTTATGGACGGCAGAAGTAAAAGTGCAAACACATACTCAACAGCCATTGAAAAAGACAAAAACCATGTTGCTGAATTAGCAGAAATCGAGAAACGATATTTAGCTAAAGTTGAGGAAGCACTTTCAAAAGAAAAATTTAAGAAAAAATTCAAAGATGTAAAATTTACTTTGCTTAATGGACAAGAATTTACTATTACACACGAACATGCTTACAGCGCTGGGCAACGTCTCATCGCTGATCTCAAAGCCGAGTTAGCTCAAGCGTTAACAATAGGCGGATTTGATCAACGGTACTTCATTGTTATAGATACGTTGGTGTATCTTTCTGAATTATCTAAAATATTAGAAAATGATTTAAGCAACATTAAGCAGCAGCAAGATGCCATGTTAGCTTTAGTAACAATAGTCAAAGATGGCATTAAACAAGCAAATGATTTAGTCGTTGGAGATAATATTTCTGTAGCAAAAAAAGATATTGTTAAATTGCTCGAAGATGAAAGTAAAAAATTAGACAAAGCTCGCCAGGAACAATCTAAAAAGAAATTAGACCAATTTCCTCCTCTTAATCATGCTGTAGAGATTTTATTAAGTGGGAAAACGGCGCTGGATGAGCTGGAAGCATTTTATGATAGCCACATCACGCCAGATAAAAGTATTCCAGAAGTGAAGAAAGTTCACCTCTTGTTGCTACTTCCTAGAGTTGCGATACTTTTAAATGCTTGTTGTGCAGCTTTTAAAAACCACAAAACTCAAATCACCCAACTAAAAGCAACCCAATCCACCCTAGACTCCGAAATAACCCAACTCCAACCCGAAGTCAAATCAACCCTAACAACCCTAAAAAACTTCGACCCAACCAAAAAAGAAAAATCCACCAAAAAACCAGCCTTAGCCGTAGTTTCACAAACCGCAACCCAAGCCACATTATTAGCAGCCATGAAAGCCGCCGAACCCGCTACGCAAGCTACCGGCTCCGCCGACAACTTCGTGAAATTCGCCAAGATCGCTGTGTATGTGCAAAATGAACTAGCTCTACTTAATCAAGCAATTGAAGCTGGTCATAAAGACTATGTCGAAGCAGTAAAATCTGGCGCTGGCACATCCAAAGCCGGCGTTTCATCCGAAGCGCAAGACAAAGGGATGTTATTAGTAGCGAACATTGCAAAGTTTTTTGAATTAGTTAAATTACAAAAAGCACACAAATTAGATGTTATCCCTACATCCGATTCATCGCTTCTATCCGCTGAAAATTTCAATACCCAAATAGAACACTTCAAAGCAGAATTTACAAAAGCCATGCAATCGCGTGATACAAAGTTAGTAGAAAAATTGCATGCCGCATTAAAAGAAATTTTCAGAACCAGTGAAAACTCACGCACAATTGACCCAAGCTTCAAAGCCACCGACAGCCCAAAACTCGCGCTGTTCGCACAAAACCAAGAAAAAATGAAAACTGACTTACCAAAAATGGTAGAACGCATGAACAAAGTGCGCAGCTCCTTGATGATGCTAAAAGCCTCTCTAAAAGAAGCAATCGACCAACAAGTCGAACCTTTCCGCGAAATCGTTGGTTTCGTTAATAGCGCCGCCACCACAAATTCACCCGCTAAACCTTCATCTCCAACTTCAGCAAGACCAACAAGATCACCACAACGATCACCACTGGCTACACAAGTTATTGCAGGCACGACATTTAAACGCCCTGGGGTACCACTATCATCCGCAACAAAACCCCCAATACCTGATATCGGTAGCAAGCCTGCAAGGTTTGGAAAGGCTGGAAATCAATAGAATGTAGCCCGTACACGTTTTTTGTGTACGGGAAGCAGCGTCTCGGTTACCACAAAGCTCTGGCCACAAAAACATGTTCAGACTTGCTGTTATGAGAAAACTTGCACCATTATATTTGGAACTTTTAAGCAATCCATGTAAGCAATAACCCACACCAATTTACGCCAATCACTTATATACACCTCTTCCAACCATAGCTACCCTAGCTCATCTTTGATCTCCGCATAATCATCTGGTTCATTTTGATACATAGCACATTTCCCACCCTCTAAAAAAAACACAAATTGCCATTAGGAGCGCTAAGTGAAATTCTTTAATTTGGTTACGACGAACGGCTTAGGGGAAGATAGAGATACCGTTCAATTACCTAAAGTAGCTTTGGGGCAAGCTAATGTCGCTATTCACGTCAATCCGCTCAGTGGGAATCTCTTTGTCCAAGACCATCGAAAAACATGGATTGATGTTAAAGCTAAACTGCAAATTGGCATGGTTTATAACAGTCAGGCAAAAGACGCTTGGAGATTAAGCTTAGGTGAATACATTGAGCACGTGGCAGGTGTGTTGAACACTGAAAATAGTAGCTTGAAAGTAAATGAAACCGATGGGCATGAAACCTTATATCTCTTTGATAAAGCAAGACGCTGCTATGTTGCAGAAGGCAGCGAGGATGGTGCGTCGACTTTAACGTTTGACAACAGTGAATGGGTAAAGTGGATTCCAGGCAGCGGTGAAAAATATTTTTATGACGCGCAAGGGCGTTTAAGAAAAACGACGCTGTTAGATAAAAGTGTTAGCTATACATATAACGCTGCTGGCTTGTTGAACTTAGTCGTTGGTGAGTCTGGGCAACGTATTGAAATTGATTATCAAGACAAAATAAAACAAATTTTTTTGATTGATCCAAATGCCCTGGATCAATCAAAAAAATTAATAGCAAGTTATCATTTTGATACGCATGGTCTTTTGCGTAAAACCATTATTCCTGTTTCTGAAAATGAGAATTACGAAATCTCCTACCAATATGATGAACCATCGGGATTGTTAAGTAGTATTCAACAAACTGATACGACAGCGGTGAGCTTCAGTTGCAATGACAAAGAGAGAAAAATTACCAAGCTTAGTTGTGGAAAAGAAAACTACGCGTTGCAATACTCTCCAGAAGAGACTGTGTTGCAGGATGGAAAATCGGACATAAAAATTAATAAAAACAAGCAAGGACTTTTAGCTGCATATACAGATAGCGATCAAACCTACGAACGTGAATATGATATTTTTGGCCGTTGTAAAACAATACGGTATGAAGATGGAACACAGAGAAAATATGCTTATGATCAATTGGGGTTTCGGTCAAAAATAACAGATAGAAATAAAGATGAACATGAATTTTTCCATGACTCAGAATCGGGTCGCTTATTAAAATCGACATTAAAATCCGCCAATATTTATTACATTTATGACAAAAAAGGGCAACTGATTTGCCTGGTCAATCCAATCGGAAAAGTTTGTGTTTACGATTATGACAACAATGGTAATCAAAGGAGTAAAAAGGAATATTTAGAAGCTTTATATCCAGTTGCAAAGCTTATTGACAAGGATATTATTACCTTAGTCGATTTATTAAAGTGGCAGGAAAAAAACAAAAATACTGCATTTGCATTGACTGAATGGAATTACAATTTTAGAGGACAAATAACAAAAGAAATTGTTTATGCAAATATTGAAGAAGGCAAAGGAATTTTAGATGCCTATGCCGCACAAACCTTTTGGGAATGGAATGCACACGACGAGTGTGTAAAAGAAATTAAAACTTTAAATGCGCTTGAAAAAGCAGAAACCACGACAGAATATGATGGATTATTACGCAAAATTAAATTTACTGACCCGTTAAATCAAGTTATTACTTACAAGTTTGATGGCGCAAATGAAATTGAACATGATCAGGCAACAGATATAGATGAAGTAACGTTTAGAAATTCGGCGGGACAAGTCGATAGAAAAATACGCCGAGCAAATCTCGTACTAAGAGAGACAAAATATTTATTTGATGCAAACGGGAAGTCCTGCGGTATTGTTCATTCAGATGGCAACAAAAGTTATTTTCTACTTGATGCCATGGGCCGAAAGAAATTTTCTATTAATGCCAAAAAACAATTAACCGAATATGGTTATGATGCTAACGCTAATCTTATTCACACAATTCGTTATGAAGAGCCTCAGCTACATTTAGATGAAGACGAAATTATAAATGGCCTCTGGGTTCCAAATGCAGTGGGACGGCGGTCTATTCATTCTTCGCTTTATGATGCCGAAAATCGTTTACGTTACACCGTCGATGGCGAAAATTATGTCATCGAATATATTTATGATTCGCAAAAGAATTTAATTGAAAAATGTGAATATGCAACACCGCTATCCGATACAGAAGAAAAACAGCGCTGCGTTAAAGGCAAAATGCCAGCCGTCAAAGTTTCCAGTGCGGATAGAATTCATCGATATTTTTATGATTTAGCAGGCAGAAAAATTGGCGAGCAGTTGCCAGCAGGGCAACTAGTAGAATATCGCTATAATGCCAAAGGAGATTTACTCGAAGAAATTCATTACGCCTCACCAAGTGCACCATGCCTCACTTGGAATCCTGCCCAAAATAAAAAAGGCCTGCATGATAAAATTGATCGCTACACGAGAGATAAGAGAGGCATCACTCTTTCGCATTATGATGCCGAAGACATAGAAACCACTTATGAACATGATGCTGGCGGTAGACTTACCAAAACAAAACGCGCTGATAATCTTGCTATCATAGAATATGACTTACTTGATCGCCCCAAGAAAGAAAAACAAGCAACCGGTTTAACGATTGAAAAACGCTATCATGGCAGTGGCCAGGTAAATTTTGAACGACAATCTAGCCATCTTGAAGAAGTCAGTGAAGATGCGATTGTTAGGACACAATATCAACACATTGATGCGTTCGGACAGTTAAGACATGTTGTCATTGGTGCGGATTTATCTTTTGATGACGTTGCTGATATTTTTACTAAAAATGACATAGAAATACAGTTTGCAGGTGATTTTCGTGAACTTGTTACGCAAGCTTTATTAAATGCCCCTAAGACAAATCAAAAATTGAAATTTTGGGATGTCTTGACCCACTATTTACTTGAGCATCAACCCCATAATGAAAAATTAGCTTCTATTGTATTTGACGCAATCAAAAAAAATGCAATGTCTATCATCTTATCAAGCAATGATGATAATAAAACAGAACAAAATACTTTAGCTTTTCTATTGTGTCTTTGCATAGAAACCATTATTACCAAACGGTCTTGGCATAGCTATCTTGGCGGTAATTTGTTGATTGAGCGTCTACATGCTAAAGAAGGTGTTTCATATAATATAAATGTTATTCCAGAAAGATTGAAAGATATTAGCAAATTCATACGGACCGCCATATCAACAAAGATCACGGATATTGATAAAGAATATGCTTCGTGGCTAGAAATTTTAGAAAAGATTTCATCTACTGCTCAACAAGCCATAGATAACCCAACTTCTTCTAGTAGTGCTGCAACAAAAGGATTTTATGGCGAACTTATTGAAGTAACAACAGTAAAAAACAACCAATCAGATCTACAGGAATCGTTGCTTGCCTTACCCGCAGAAATTGAGCTGGAAAACACTTATAGTGATGATGGGTTGTTATTAACTTCACGAGATGCAGAAGGCAACAGAATAGTTCACTATTATGACGCATTACGAAGACCATACTTAATTATAAATCCACGCGGAGTGGTGACCGAGTTTGCCTATGACAATCTTTCTGATGGAATTGTAAGAATAACAACTTTTGCCAATTTTCTCCCTCCTAATTTATTCCCGACCTTTACTGGTGGATTTATTACTTTAGCGCTGCTAACTAAATTGGAAAATTTAAGTGATAGTAAAACAGACGCAACTCATTCAGTAAATTTTGACAGACGTGGTCTTACTGTCTTTAAAGTAGATGAAGAATCGTTTAGTGAGGCAGTAACTTATAATGCGTTTGGTGAAATTGAATTACGTAGAAAAGATGTTAAAAAGGAAAACGGAAAAACAATAAAAGTAACAACTGATGCATATCAATACGATAAAAATGGCAGAAAATTATTAACAATTTTAGATGTATGCGATAGCAATTTACGTGAAGAAACAATTTATTTAGATGAAAATGCAACAGTCATTCATATTAATGTCAAGGGTGATCGAGAAACGTTATCGCATGATAAATTAGGACGCGTAATAAAACGAATAGATGCGCTTGGCCACGTACACAGGCAAAAATGGGATGCCTTATCTCGACTTGAAGTTGAATTAGACGCGATGAAGCAACTTACTACTTATTCATACAGAATGTATGGCCGTATTGTCATCATCACCACACCAATTGTAAGTCAAACAATGATTAAAAATGTCTTTGACGAAATTCATTTAATCAAACGGAAAATTGGCAAACTAGCCGAAGAGTTTTCAACCAATCGTGACTATAAAGGTAGAGTTACGCGCTCAATTGGACCGCAAGGGGTAACTCGTTTTGTATATTCTGCAGTTGGAAAATTAAAAGAACAAACTGATCCTAGCGGAGCTGTTACGCTATACGAACATGATGTTGCAGGAAATTTACAAAAAGTAACAGAAGATGCGCAGGGGATAGGACGAGTAACAAATTATCAGCATGATGCATACGGCAGGGTAGTGGGTACCTGCGATGGCAATGGTGTTTGGACAAAACATATTCGCGATAGACGTGGTTTAGAAGTTAAAACCATCATTGATGAATCATCGATGCAACTGACTACCACAAAAGAATACGATGGTTTAGGTAATCTAGTGTCTGAAAAAAGAGGAAACGTTACAAATGAAGATTTGTATCACGTTGTCTATGAATTTGATTCATTAGGTAAAGAAATCAGTCGTTGCATTGATCCAGACGGCTTGCACTTAGTTTCTGAATTTAGACGAGATAAACTAGGAAACATTAGCACAAGCATTGATGAAGAAGGCAATATAATCCGTTATTTTTATGATGCGTGTGCACAAGTGCGTTTTATTATAGATGCAGAAGATGTAGTTACTGAAAAGCAATATAACGCAAATGGTCAATGTGTTGCAGTTAGGCGTTATGCTGCTAGATTTGATCTAAGCAAATTAACCAAACAGCCAACTTCCATTGATGAAGTTGCAGGCTCTGTCAATCCAAGTGATTCGGACAAGGTTTCATTATTTTTCTTTGACAAAAATAGTCATTGCAAATTTAAATTGCAATTATTCAAAGCAACTTCTGACACATATCAAGCCATTATTTCGGAATATCAATTTGATCAAGCAGGGCGGGAAACTAAGCAAATCAATTATGCTAGCTTTGTTACAGTAGTAGATCCAACAGCTTTGTCTACCGCATCTCTTGAGCAACTGGTTCCAAGCATTGCTGACTCACAGCAAGATAGAGTGGTTTTTCGATGGTACGATGCAGCCGCGCAAGAACGTTTTACTATCCACGGCGATGGCCGAGTTATTGAAAAAAGATACGATGTCTTATGTAAAGTGGTTACTGAAATTTGTTATGCAAGTGCTTGGCCAAATATTTCAGAGCTAGATACGCTCAACTTAACCGATGTGATGGCAAAAATGCCAAGCAGACCACTCCTAGATAGAATTACGCATTATTTCTATGACACGCTAGGCAGAAAAATTTATGATGTTTCACCGGAAGGCGCAGTTAAAAAATACCAACATGATCTTAACGACAATATTGTCTTAACCTGTCTATTCAAAAAGCCAATCGATATCACGCTTAACCGAAGCAACATATTTACCCACTTGGAATCGCAAAAATTCATTATTGGCACCGACGAAGTTACTATCACGGAATATGATAACAATAATCAAATATTATCCGTAACACATGCCCATGAAAAAGATGATGTAGCAGAATCTTATACTCGTGATCCTTTAGGGCAAGTAAGAGAGTTTAAAGCCAAAAACAAACAAATTTGGCGCATGAATTACGATCGCGCTAAACGCATGACTGAAGAAGTATCGCCAGTAGTTCATTTTGCTGAAATCACATCAGATGAACATGGCAACTTGCATCCGACTATTTACAAAAAACCTGTTAAAACTACCACAAAATACAGTGTTGATGGCAACCCGCAATGCAAATCAATTATATATGGTGATGGACTGCCATATTCACGTCACATAAAAATCACTCATAATGCAGATGGCCAAATTGTTGACACTGAAACAGCAGGGGTAGTGATTGATGACCCAGCCAAACCAGCAAGTATTACCGAGTTTCCTATCATTAAAACTTCGTTGCTAACAAAAAAGATTTACAACACTAATAAAAATAAAGTTGCAGAGCAAGATGAAGAAGGTAACTGGAAATTCTTTGTCTATAATAATATTGGTCGATTGACATTTGAAGTTGATAGCCTAGGTTACGTGATAAAAAATACTTACAATGTTTTTGGAGAATTAACAGAAGAAAGACATTACGCCACGCCACTAGTAATGGATTTTCAGCTATTTACTGCAACAGGCATTGACGCTATCAGCGTTGAAAAATTGCTACAAGCAGATCCGAATGACCGGGTGACAACAATTAAACATGACACACGCGGCAATGTTGAAAGAATTGTAAAAAGTGAAATAAATTTTTATACAGACAATCAGCTTGCCGTGGGCAACCCTGTTACCCGAAAGCAATATAATTTATTTGGCGAATGTATTTACGAAGCATCGCAAATTTCTAGTAATTCCTGGAATGAAAAATGGACGTGGTATAACAACGATGGACATGTTATTGCTGAAGTGAATGGCGATTTACACCTAACAACTTATGCTCGCTCGGTTACAGGTAAGGTAACTCATCATTCTGAATTTGCCCTGCCATTAAAATCAAAGCCGCAAATTGGTATGACTTATACCGAACTCTTAACGCTACAAGGCGATAAAAATAAAGCGGATAAACATACCAGATATGAATATTTAGCTGATGATACGTTAAAATCACATATTGAAGAAGGCGTAGTGGCACAAGAGTTAGTATTTAGCAAAGAAGGTAAACCTAACTTAGTGGATTCACCCGCTACTGATTTAGTAACGAGCTTTGAATACGATGAAATGGGTAAAAAAACTGTTACGACTTACCCAGATGGCGCTAAAAAACATGTCATTTATGATGCTAATGGTGTTGTAGTTGGCGAAGCTGATGTAACAAGAAAAGGCTTAACCCCGTATGTAGTGTATGTGCCAGATGCATTTGGCGAGGTCGTATTAAAATGCGTGTTAAAATCGGGCAAAGAAGGATTTAAAGATCTTGATAGCTTTGAACTACAAAACAACGATCAACTTGAATTAATTAAAATGGACACCAGAGGTTTAACGCAAGTTAAGCAAGATGCTGAGGGAAATCAATTTCATTTCACTTATACAGCAAGTAAAAAATTAGCCAGGATGTTTTATCAACGAACTCAACTGGCACGTAAGATGGATAATATTGGCCTAGCAAACGAATCGGTAGCGACAGAAGTCTCGCATCATCTTGATGAGCAACAAACTAGATACGATAAACTTGGCAGAATCGTGCAAAAATTAAGTTTACGCGATGGCGTAGGAGTTAGCGCACATTATTCCAACTATAACGCATTTGGTGAGTGTATTGGCGAGGGTATCGATGGCGTTAATTGGCCTTTATATCGTGAATTTGATCGTGCGGGCCATTTACTCAGAACTAATTCGCAGCAAGGTGTTGCTGTCATCATGTTACGCGATTTACGCGGCGAAGAAACGCTGCAACTACAATCCCCAAGCGAGGATTTAAGTGCAGTCAATATCTCTCAATTTGCTGACATATTAAATTGGCCGCCGACGCGAATAGAAAAAACCGAGACAATACGAAATTTTTCTGGATACCCAGTCAGCATTAAAGCGCCACTTTGGTTTGTTAAAAATGTGAATGGCCGACCCACACGTCTATTTTTGCCTGATCGATGGGGAAATATTCTACAAGAAACCAACAGTAAGGGAGATGTCGAAAATAGAGAATATAACCACCATCAAAAAGAAGTGTTACATGTTGGACCTGAAGTGGATGTTGTTGATGAAAAACATGTACGTAAAAAAATTCGCCCTGTAACAAAAACTGGTTATAACACCCGCGGCACTTATGTTGGCACTACTGATGCAAATGGTCATACCCATGGCGTTATTCTCGATGAAGCGCAACAATGGTTGGTTAACGTATTAGCAGATGGTTTGCATGATGAAACACGTGAATTAGATATATTTTCAAATCAAACCACGCTAACTGATGCAAGAACCAAGACTTGGAAATTCGAACATAATCGTTTAAATCTTCTTGTCTTGATGCGAAAACCAAGCGGTAATCTTTATCGTTACCAATATGATGAAATGCAAAATCGCAATGTCGAGATAGATCCACAGAATGCCATGACTTGTTACAATTTTGATTTAAACAATCGTATTGTCGATACGTTTATGCCAAGAGGTCATCATACTCAAGTTCAATATCACCACACAGGCAAAGAAGTAAAAGTGACATTGCCAGATGGAGCACAACTAACAACCGAGCGCGACTTTTTTGGCCATGAAAACAAACGTACTGATTTGGCTGGAGAAGTATATAACAGCACTTATGATTTTAAATTTCAATTAAAGTCGCAATCTTCATTACAAGGAAATCATGGCACCCATATAAGGTGGAAACGGCAAACTGATGCCGATAAAACACTTCATACAATTTATTATGAATATGGAAAAATGAAAAAAATTGCTCACGAATACCTTTGCGGTTTACTCACGTTAACGACGGATGCTTTTCAGTATAAAAATACCGTATATAAACACAACACGGAAGGTGAAGTTGAAAGAATGGAAATCTATCAATTTGCAGATGTTATTAGAGTAGAAAATACCGATAGCACAAACGGTTTAGCTTATGTTGATCAAAATTTAGGTGTGATGCTAAGAGTAATTACCTCGGAAATAGATGCGTTAGGTAATATGATCAAATTTACTAACAAATTTTTAACCGCAACCGGCTATTATGGCTATTTTCATTTGACAAGAGAGTATGACGCAGTCCGTAACCTTTGCCATATATCGGTGAGAGTGGACCCTGCTGGTTACTCGACCAGAGTCAGTCCCGAAAAAATATTTCCAGATGCATGGTATTCCCACGATGAAGCAGACCGCGTTCTTGTTTCAAATGGCGCGCTTGTTGGCACTGAAGTGGTTTCAACGGCAAATCAAGGCATAAAATTAATTTATGAAAATGGCTGGCGCAAAGCTGAAAAAATGAATGGCGATAGTTTGGTTACTGACATCACTTATACGGATGATGGCGAATTAGAGGTGACAAGCGCGCCCGGAGATTTAACTCAACGAACCTATCGCCCAGGATCTCTTGTAGCAGAATATCGTGAAACCTATGTGCAAGATGGCAAACGTCACGTTGTCGTGAAAAAACCTCTTTATGATATCAACGGCTGGCAAGTAGCGGATTCCTTTACACGCGACATACAATTGAAAGTAAGAGTGTCGCATGAAGTTTCGACTACGGTGATAACAAATCATGCGTATTATAATGTTCCTATTAAACTAACAACAACAGCAACAGATGACATTGATGGGAAATTAAAAACATCGATTAGCGACTTTACTGTGAGTGATTACGAAAAATTTGATACCTTATTACCTCGTACCGTGCACGGGGAATTAAGTGTAGGAAAAGGTAATAATAAACCTGAGAAAAAGGCCGAAGCACAATCGTCACAATTTTATGATCCCAACCAAATGATAAGCTATAAAGTCAACACCGTTGATGAAAATTTTTGGGATGGCAAAGACAACGTAAAAGATGTACCGGTTTGGTTTGATACAACAGATAGTATGATGCTAAGCAAACACAATCCTCTCGGTTTCACAGAGAAAAAGAATGAGCCAGGGCGTGAAACAGGCCGGATATACAGCCATTACTTTTTCCATGATACAAAAAAACAAATGCTAGCAAGTATCGCTGAAACATTTATTTTAGATGATCAGAAAGCAACTAACTTAGCACATCAATCGCGTATTCCTGCCATCAGCGAATTAGTTATTCCTTCATTTATCCGTTCACTAGTACCAACACATGCACCACCAAAAACAGATGCGCACAAGCACGCTGTCATGATTGATGAAATCACTTATCCCTCATTCGCAGCGCAAGTGCATATTGTGCAAGCTGGCGAAACGCTAGCATCCATCGCAAGCGATGTATTAGGCGATGCTGAATTTGCCAGACGTCTTGCTATTGAAAATGGTTGGCTGAGCAATCAACCCTTAAAACCACGGCAAATTCTGCATATTCCCCAATGCTTCGCTGCCAAATACACAGCTTCCAGCCATAGACCCTACCATGAATTTGTAAGCGTGATCACAGGCAGTTTTATGCCATTTTTACGAATCTTACCGCCGCATGTTTCCAATCATCGAAGTTTCTTTCATATACTAGTCAAAGTGATTGCGGCGGCTATTGTGTTTAGTGTTGCGCCTTATCTTGGCGGCTTGCTGGCTTCATCCTTAATTTCAGGCTTAGGGATTGTCACTGGCACGGTATCAGGCTCAATGATTAGTGCTGTTTTAACGACTGTCAGCAAAGGAGTGATGGGTATCGTTGTTGATGCAGCTTTACAAGGCGTAGCCATTAAAATCGGCGCACAAGATAGTTTTTCATGGCAAGAAGCCATCGGCTCAGGGATCGCCGTTGGCGTCAATGCCGCCATCATTGGCGATGCTGCTAAATTTTCAATAATGCAAATAACCGAAAAAGCATTACGCATCAGCAGCTCCGCCGTCACCACTCAATTAGTCGAAATGGCAGCCTGTTTACGCAGTCACTTTGACGGCGGTGCGGTAGGTATACAAGTTGCCGCTACCTTAATTGCCTATAAGACTGATGAAAAAATCATCCAATCGTTAGGTCAAAAAAACTCAGCAACGATTCCTGCCTTGAATGCCGCTCACGCTGTAACCGATGCTGCGCTAGGTAGCACCATACACCATACTCCGATGGATGTACGCCAAATGGCAGCGCATGCGTTAGGCACAACTGCGGTGCAGACAGCAGAGAGTAAGATGGTCTCTGCGCAGGCGAAAAGAAATGTGACGCCTGCGTCTAAGAGTCAACCGACTCAAGCCAAAGCTCCGCCTCCTTTGACTATGGGGGAGCTGAAAAACTTAGCGTCAGCAGAAAGTGTCGCACGTCATAAGTTGCCAGCCGCAACATTAGATGTGAGTGGTGCAGCGCATAAGTTAAGCGAGGTAAACAGGGCAAGAATGCAGCATGGATTGTTTGGCAGAGAAAGCGTAGCCATAATAAAAGGCGTAAGAGACACATTTGTAGATGTAGCAGTAGGGCTAGGTTCAACAGTATTACATGCTGATGAAGTCGCCGAGAGATTAGTTATAGCGGGCTATTACTCAGGTAAAATGAGATTAGGCGTAGATTATGATGGCAAGGCGCATGTCTATTTTGATGGGATAAGAAAAGAGATGGTGGAGACTGGAAGGAATATAAAGAAAACGTTAAATGAAATGGGTAACACAGATCCAGATATAAGAGGACGTGCAAAGGGTAAAGTGATTGGGAATGTACTAACCCTTTTTGTGGGTGAGCTGGCTGCGGTTCGGGGTGTTAGGGGTGTTGGATTTGCTGAGGTGGGAGAGAGTGGTTGGCTAGCAGCCGAAAAAGCACTAGATACATTGCAAGGTGCTCAGGCCAAAAACTTACAGCGATTTATAGATAAATTACCGAAAAACTCTGAAAACATCAGAGTTAGAGCTTTTCTTGATAATGGCAAAGTCTTCCAGGCAGATTCCCCCGCATCAAATATTCCGGGTTCTTTCGCCAGATATGAAAAACAAATTGATGTAAGCAGCAATACCGTTCTTTATACCAAAACAACATTTGGCTCTAATGGTGAAATTGTGCATGTGGCTCCAAAATTTCCATCAGGTCCAAAAATATATCCAGATTTTGATGTTAGAATTAGTCCAGGACTGAGCAGGAGATAAAATATGTCACGAAGTGTACATCTTATTAACCTTTTAAACATGAATTCGCCACTGCATATCATTTCTGAGGAATTAAATAAATTTAGCTGGGATTCTGATGAGGAATTAGAAAATTTGACAAGGCAGCACATTCTGAATGCTTTAAAAAAATATCAACAAGACGAAGTTAATGAAACCGAGATTGAAAAGTGGGCAAATTTAATTGAAGGACGTGAAGATATTGGAAGAGAAAATTCTTATGAAAGCGTGATAAATATGGTTCTAAATGAATTAGCCAATCCACTTCTCACGGAACCTTTAACAAAAGAAAGGGCTATAATTTTAAGTAACAAATTGAAATGATAAATAACTTTTAAAGAAAATTTAAATTAACACAATAGGAGAAAATCGCTGCTCTACGCATAAAAAATAATCCAAATAGTTTCTGTAAATTGAATTTAGACGCCAAATGAAAAACCCTGGATGAAACAAAGAGCGTTTCATCCAGGCTACTTGCTTGGATGTTAATTACATGTCGCGACCACGTATGGGCTATTAGGCAATAGAAGATTTTTTTATGTCGAGAATAAATTTAGAAGTTTATTATAAAAATTTTTTTAAAGATGCTTATTATGATCATGAGCAGCTTAAAAGTATAAATGCCGCTCACGCTATTAGCTCTGAGTACTATGATGTTAAATTTGGTAGAAACTCGATTATATATAGGGATAAAGCCTATGATTTTGCTATACCTTTAGAGCATGACATAACGCATAAAATCATTATACATTTAGATTATTTCTTTGAGAATAATAGTTGCGATATTGATGTGAATTTACTAAAAAAAAGAATATCAACAATATTAACTTTTTTAAAAGTAAAATATAAATTTGAATAATTTTTGTAGATGGGCATCATAGATTACAAGTATCAAAGATATTGGACATGAAAAATGTACCTATAGAAGAGGTTGAATTACCTTATAAAAGTTACAAAGAAAAAAAGATTTTATTCAATTTTGGGTTATGATTTTTTGGAGATTTCAAGTGGCTACGTATCAATTTAAATTTGAATTTTTACCTCGAGGGTGGGCAGTAAATAATAAATTTGATGTAAAGATTTTTTATGACGACAATGTGGGCGCTGACCAGTACGATCTTTCAATTGCGTGGGAGAATTTTATTTTTAGTAATGAAATCGATTCTCTAATCTCGAAAATTTTACCTAAAAATCAATCCTGGGATACTGATTTATTAGTTTGGGGCAATGAAGAACAAAGTGATATTAAAGTTTGGTTAGACGATAAAAAACTTGAATCACTTACCATTCGATTAGATCTTAGAAATAAAATTGAAATATTACTAAATAATATTATAGAGCTAGCGATGAAAAGGATTGTGTTATATTTATACCCGAAACAAAGCAGATAATAAGCCCAAGCTTTTTTGAGCTGCAAGCCGCAATCACCAAATCATCAGCTGCACAATTTATAGAAAATCCCATTAGGCATTTAGAAAAAAAATCTTACTCTCAGAAGGATGATAATTAGCAAGCGTAGCCCGGATTAAATTTGTTTTTTAATTTAATCCGGGGAGAATCATCACGATAGATTAGACTTTCAATTCTGTATTGTAACGGAAAAGACAATGTTCGGTATGTGTTGCCGTCTATCTGTTGATAACAGAATGACAAGTTAGATGCTGATTGCAAAACCCTGGATGAAACAAAGAGCGTTTCATCCAGGCTACTAGCTAGATTGATCACTTCTAACAATATGAACTTATAATATAAAAATACTAAATTAACTATATTGTTTATAAATAATCCATTATCGGAGCTATAATAATATATCCCCCTTTAATAGCCTCAAGAAGGAGAAGGTTATGTATCTCCATACAATTATTGCATTCCTGTTGATTGGGTTATTCAGTGTCACTTCGTTTGCCGATGTTAGCGTAGACGGTTACTACCGCAAAGATGGCACCTACGTGCAACCACACCACCGCAGCGACCCAAACAGCACATCAAATGACAATTGGTCTACTAAAGGCAACACCAACCCATATACGGGACAAGAAGGCACCCATGAGAGAAATAACAACTCTTGGGGCAACTGATCCATAAAATAAATTCGCTCACTCTTACCAAGGAGAACATCGAATGACCAAACCTAAAGGAAGAACGCCTTCGTTAATTAGCGGCAAAACACCAAAAAGAATCGTCGTTAAGCGTTACGCAAAATGCAATCGCTGCAAAATTAAAATTAATGCTGGAGAAGATTGTTTTGGCATCCCAAATATTCGTATCAGATTTATTTCTAGTTATAAAAAATTCTGCAAATCATGCTTCAATAATATTATTGCCAAAACAGAGCATGATTTAGAAGCCGCTAGAAATTTGTAAATATCCATCCCGTATAGGTCGTTATCACATATACAACAGGAGAATGGTATGGTCGATAAAAAGAAAAACAATACCGAAAATAATGAAAATCCGTCTAATCATGCCTGGCGATATTTCGAACTCCATGCCTGCCAACGGATATCCCTTATTCGATATTTTATTATAGTCCTCTCACTTTATGTTACTGGGTCAGGCTACTTGATTGCAAAATTCAAAGATAAAAGCTGCATGGAAGAAGAAGGAGTAATATTTTTCAGTATGATTTTTATTATCATTTCAATTATTTTCTGGTGGCTTGATAATCGAAACAGAAAACTAATTCATATTGCTGAAGACTCTCTGAGAGAATATGAACAAGATAGCAATCTCAAAGACATTCACAAAATATTCATGCGCGAAAAAAATTCTTCTAGCTGCACCATCAGGCATACCTTTTGCTTTAAAACATTATTTATAATCGCTATCCTTAGCGCCTGCATCATAGGGTACTACTCATGGAATCACATGAGCTCACCCACCTCACAAGCGGCAACAGCAGAAATAGCACATTCGACCAATAAAGTTGAGACAACCCACTAAAGACTATTTAGCAAGCGTAGCCCGAATTAAATTTGGTTTTAAATTTAATCCGGGGAAAATCATACGGCATATGTTGCCGTATAAATTCTTTTGGCATAATGATAATTTAGCTGCTAGTTGCAAAACCCCGGATGAAACAAAATACGTTTCATCCGGGCTACTTGTTAAGTAGCGACTTTATCTCCGGGTTCCGGTTTCAAATAAAAGGGAGTTTTAAATTGGATAGCTATCTAATCGTTTTTTCACTTTTGTTCAGCATTGTTGGAATCGGTTATTTTTCGCATGGAAGAAAAAATCATCCCATGTTTTTGATTGCAGGCGGGTTGTTGATGATTTTCCCGTATTTCATTAATTCTCTCGTTTGGTTAATTGTGGTTGGCATATTGTTGTGCGCGTTGCCGTTTTTTATTGATCTTTAAGAGTAGGGGTCAAGTCGCGGCTTTAGACATAAAAAATAAGCCAAAATAGTCTTCTGTAAATTTATTATGCCAAAAGCTGCGACTTAACCCCTGCCTTAATTAGTTGAAATATAGCGTTTTTTTATATATGCGGATTTAGCTATTATAATAAAAGAATGATAATAATAAAGACGAGGGAGATATATGAATATCCGTGATCCCAAAGCTATCTTTGAAAAAACAAGCCCTCAAGACTTAAGGTCAAAAATGGGGGAAAAAGTTTATGCGAAAGTGGCGGATACATTTAGTGAATATGTAACGGATTTGCCTAAGCTTAGTCAGCAGTTATCTAAAACGCTCAAGTCCATAAAATCAGATGCAGCGAAACAAGCAGCTATTACTATGGTATTAGATGAGTTAGCAACCCTACATCAAGATTTTCCAGATAAGCAAAAAGCTATTTTTCAAGTCATGAGAAATTTTGCGAAACGAATGACGTCTTCAACAGGGGATTATGACGCTATCATCTATTATCGCGCATTAATGAATATTAGTCCTCAAAGCGAAAAAGTGCTTACCCAAGTTGCTAAAAATGATATTCAATCGATTCTTATTAATGGTGAAGAAGGCCCTACCAAAAAGTATGGCTTGGTAAGAGAGTTTATAAGTCAACTGACTTCAAATATTTTATCTTCAACCGCTACCCAAAAGGCAGATGCAAGGGGTAATGCGGTTGTAAATACCTTTGCATTTTTAGATGGTAAACGTGGAAGCGATGAAATAAATAATGCAGCAAGAGTTGTTGCGGATCGTGTGCTAATTAGCTATTCTCAAACCATAAAAAAATATGAGCCAGAGACTTGGAAATCCATGAATAATCCAGTGGGTCAAAAAACAGAAGCGGCTCAGCCTGCGCCAGCTAAAAAAAATTCAACTGCTCTTATGCTGAAACAAACTAAAATAGAAAACCCGATACAAGCTTTAGCAAAAGCAAGTCAACACGATGATGAGATTGCTCCATCTACACAGCCAAAAGCTCAACGACGAAAAATATTTAAGAGAGAAATAGCAGTGACTAATGAAACAAAAGTGCAAGCAACTGAACAACATGTTATTAAAGTTAAGAATTGATATTTTAGGAGACATTTATGTTTACAGCACAAACAAAATTGTCTGATTTAGATGTACTGACTACAGTACAACAGCAGGCATTAAAAGAAATTGAAGAAACATACTGGCATCCTAATACATCAAAAGAACAAAAAGATCAAATAATTCAGTGGATTTTAGCTTTCCCCATTAAAACTGTTTATGCATTATCGCGAAATAGTCAAAAATTTAAAGACTTGTGCGAGCAAAACGATTTATTAATGGATAGCTGGATTTCCATTTTACAAAGAAAACAGTATTTGCACGCAATAGGGAGATCTTTTGATAAAACAGAAAAAGCATCTGTTTTTAATCAATTAAAAGGCGCAGTGCTCGTAAGTGAAATGAGAAAAAGTTCTAATTTAAATCTTTCGCTGTTAAATGAAGGGTGTCAGCTGGAAATGTATGATGCCTTGTTGATGCGGCTTAATGTTTATGATAAAAAACTAGCAGACATTGATTTGAATAAAACTCATTTTGATGAAATTGAGACTTTACTTAGATCCATTTTCATTGATGCAAATACTGTCAGTAATTTGTATTGGTCGGTTGGCTTTCTCAACTCAGGTATTATTTTATTAAATATAGTTGATTGTCTCTTTGCTTCTAAAGATATCCAATCATTAGTAAAAATATTTTTATTACCAGCAAAGACAAGTTCTTTTTCATGGTTTTCAAAATATGAAGATAAACAGCGGCCTTTTCCTATTACTGTTTTAGAGACTGCTCTTGAAAATATTTATACCGGGCTTCTTATTGCCAACATGCCGCAGTCTAAAGCAATAAGTAATCAGCTGGTATCAGTAAATAAAATATTTTCCATCATTGGCGAAGATATAAATTCATTTGATGATGTTCAACAATATCTCATTGAAAGTTTAAAATCTTTAGACATTCCGCTTGTTGAATCTTTTTGTGAAAATGCATTTAATCATTCTATAAAAGCAATTATAAAACTTTATCCGGATTGTGATTTGCCCGATAGCTTGGAGAATTTGACTAAAATGCAAGTGACTATGTAAGTCTTAGACACTGAATGTAAAACCCCGGATGAAACAAAAAGCGTTTCATCCGGGCTACCTATTTAAGATACTGCAGGCACTTCTACAATTTCTTGCACTTCCATTACAAAAGCTCTGAAATAATCATAACTCATATAATAATCGCCACGATCACCAACTTCGTTACCCCAGGAATTTCGTAGTGATAATAAGCCCTGGTGTTTTTTACCGTATTGATCATACGCAATCGCGTTATCATCGTATCCGGTTACTACCATTTCATGACCACCAACTTCAGTCACAGGAAGTTCTAATTCCTTGGTAAGAGCCCAAGTGTCGTGCGCTTCATTGCGGTTAGCGCAAGCGGCGGCGCTGCAGTAAGGGGACATTTTTAATAACACGCCAATGACAAAACGATGGCCGTGCATGATACCGGTTTTGACTACAGTAAGAGCTTTTTCAGCAGCATTTGTGTCGGCAAATTTGGATTCGAATCGTTGCATGCTAGACATGTGTTGAATGACATATAATTTGCTAGAAATGTCTTCGCTTATTTGTTTGTATTCATCAAGCGGCATTGGCTTGCCTTCTTCTGTAAAACTTTGACCGGGATAATCTTTGAGACCACCGCAGGTTTTTTTTGCTTGACTGCTTTTATTCACTACGCCAAATCTAAGCATTTGATCTAACGCATAAGGGCCAAACGTGCCATTCCAACCGCTAGGCATGTAACCATTTTTTTCTAAATAAGCTCCTAAAGTAAGATGACAAAGTTGGCTGACATAATCGCGCTTATTAAGCACGGCATCAATCGCGGCTGTTGCAGCAAACGTCACGCATGTGCCATGCAAGCCTTGATCTAATACGGGTACATGATTCATTCCTAAGGTAACTGAAGCTGGAAGATGCGTTGAAGAAGACGAGAGCAGGGCAGCATTATCATTTTTTGGCTTATAACTAAATGCCATTTGCTTTTCACGTGAAGTGAGCACGATATTCATTACTGTCACGGTTTTTTTCTGTAGTGGACTTCCAGGTTTAGTCACCATCACTGATGCCGTCATCGGTGCTCCGAATTGTAACGCATAAACATTAGTTGATAGGACAGCGAGCGTACATAAAGCGGCTTTAAGTAATCTTACTTTAAACATGTCTCCTCCAGGTCAGGTAATCCGATGTGCATTTAATGGCACTTATTGTCTACTATTGTTGCAAATCGATCAAGAAAATAGGGGTTTTATTTTACAGTTGGGCTTGCTTAGTCTAAACTGCGTCAAAATTATTCGATAATTAAGGGGAAAACACATGTTCAGGAGAATATTAAGCCAGCTGTTCCTTTTCTTATTTGTAGTAAATGCACAAATTGCTTATGCCGCTACGCATACCTTGCTACCTAGCTATGGCGAATTATCAAAAGCGCTTATTCAAGGCGATGAAGTAAGAGCGATTATTACGCTAAAACATTGCACTGATCATGCAGGACAAGCGGTAAAAAACGAATTAACAGGTGGTTTGAACTTTACCCAGTTCAACAAATACCTGCTTTCTGATGAGAAGAGATTTACGATTGCTACTTCTACCAACATGTTAGTGAAAACGCCCAACTATGGACATGTTTATAACTATGTGCGGTTAAGAATTTTTGAAGATAATTCAGCGGAATTATTAAGTGAGTTTATCGATCCAAAGAATTTCAACATATTAAAGACAGCGTCTTATCACTGTCATCTTAAAAACAGCGATGAGCCAGCAGGCGTTAGTTTATACGATTTAGCGTAGAGGAGAATTTACGATGGCGTACAAAAAACCTTTTTTTCCTGATTTCTTTCTACTCTGCAAAAAAACTTTTTTTGAAGTATGGCTGCCTGATCATCCTAATACTCCCAAAACTAATTGGCTGCATTGGCTAGCCGTTTTTATTGGTATTCCGAATCGAACGCCTAAAGATGTGATGGGAAGCTACCAACCTCAAACCGCATGGAATTTATTTAAGAAATTTTTTGGTTGGCAAGATCAAAGAAAATTAATGCTAGGGAAAACCATACGCAATTTATTTATCGGCATTTTATTTCTTGCGCCGATTAATTTAATTACGATAGCCATCCAAACCCCTATCAGCATCTTGAAAATTTTTAGCGAATTTTTACCGCGTTTAATTACAAATGCGATTGAGCTAAAAATTAAGAAGCTAAATAAAAATACCACGGGCAAAAACTGGTATAAATACTTACAAGACCGTGCAGCCGCTTTTGTGCTTGGCATAGTAGCTATTCCATTTTATTTACTTCATTTCGTTAGTCGCAGTTTTACGACTCCAGTTAAAGGCTTTAAAAAAGCTTTTGATTCTGGAAAACGCGGCGGAAAGTATGAAGCAAGATCCTTAGCCCACTATCTTAGGATGCGCGGTCACAAAAACGTATCTAAATTTTTCAAGAATCATGCAGCAAAAATTGCAATGTTATTCGCTTTGACCAATAGTTTCCTAAGTATTTTTTGCACGGTTTTAACTTGGTCTTTTGCTTTGCCACTCATTTTAAAATCTGCCGGTATATGGGTGACAAATCATATCGCGCAACAAGGAATAGCAAATCGTGTTGCTGGTGTTGCTTCTGACATCTTGTTTGGATTAGCAACGGTAGGCT
>Ga0163162_10001172_pt1 | contig 24451 bp, 30 predicted proteins | sample S55metaG_FD_115310 | JGI IMG/M metagenome (GOLD analysis project Ga0163162, IMG submission 115310) | Switchgrass rhizosphere microbial communities from Kellogg Biological Station, Michigan, USA - S5-5 metaG | ecosystem: Host-associated > Plants > Roots > Rhizosphere > Soil | place: USA... | reverse complement strand
GTCATTTACATACACAGTGCGATTTCCACGCGAGGAGGATCTGATGGCCGCTCGGAAACTGAAGGTTGTGCCTGATGAGGAACCCGAAGTGCTGCCCCCTAGGCCGTTGACGGTGAAGGCTGCGGCTGCTGGTTCTTACCGTGATCTGTTGGTTGCGTTGCGGGATACTATCGCGGGCCAGATTGATGATGACATTCAGGCCCGTGACCTCGCGTCCCTGTCTCGGCGTCTGCTGGAAATCTCGAAAGAGATTGAGGGGATTGACGCTGCGGAGAATGGCGATGACATTGGAGAGGCCGCGGTGACGCCGGATGAAGAATGGGGTTCTGGCTGAGGCTAGGCATCTGGTACTTCCCGAGGGCATCAAGACTTCTGGCTTCCCTGCCGTTGAGGCTACGTGCCGGCGGATTGGGATTGAGTTTGACGAGTGGCAGCGTGATCTGAACCGCTGCATTCTGGCGAAGGACTCTAGCGGGCTGTACGCGGCTGACACCGTTGCGATGAGCATACCTCGTCAGGTGGGCAAGACGTTTGATGTGGGCGCTTTGGTGTTCGCTGATTCGATCATTCACCCTGGCACCACAACGGTTTGGACTGCTCACCGTTTCAAGGTTTCTCGTGAGACGTTCAATGAGTTGCGGACGTGGGCTAAGTCCCCGTTGTTGGCACCGCACATCGAGTATGACGACATCACGACGGGCGCGGGCAATGAGATGATCCCGTTTCGTAACGGTTCGCGCATTGTGTTTGCGGCTCGTGAGCGTGGTGCGATCCGTGGCTTTACGAAGGTCAGGCGCCTGATCCTTGATGAGGCGCAGATCCTTACCGAGGCTGCGATGTCTGACCTTGCGCCGACGATGAACCAGGCGGAGAACCCGCAGATTATTATGATGGGCACGCCCCCTAAACCGGGCGACCCGGGCGAGGTCTTCACTGCCCTCCGTAAGGCTGCGCTTGATGGCGAGTCTGAGGGCGCGTTGTATGCCGAGTTTTCTGCCGAGCCGGGCGCCGACCTTGACGATTGGGCGGCGGTGGCTCAGGCCAACCCTTCCTTCCCGCTGCGGACAACGCGTAGGGCTATCAAGCGGCTCCGTAAGCTCCTCACTAACGAGGATGACTACCGCCGTGAAGCTCTCGGCATTTGGGACTCTGACGGGCGCGTGTCTCTGTTTGAGGCTGGCGCTTGGGACGCTGGCCGGATGGATGTTCTGCCTGACGGCCTGGCTGTGAAGTCGTTGGCGATGGCTGTCTCTATTGACCTTGCGCACTCTGCGATCGTTGCCGGCTCTGAGGATTCAGAGGGCGGCGTATGGGTGAAGCCGCTGCATCATGGACCCGGAACTAAGGGCGTCGTGGATCGGTGCCTTGAGCTGCAAGCTTCTTTCGGCGTCGATGTCGTGGTTGATGGCCGCGGCCCTGGCGCCGTCCTCATTCCGCACCTTGAGAACGCTGGCGTGCGCCTGCATATCGCGTCCACTGGTGACGTTCTGGATGCGTTCGCAAACCTTGAGACGAAGATCCGGGATGGACTGTTTTTCCACATCGAAGCTCCGGAGCTTGACGCTGCGGCTGTGGGTGCTGTTCGGCGACCGGTTGGTGATCGTTCCGCGCTGGGGCGCAAGAAGTCCGAGGCTGACATTTCGCCGCTTGAGGCTGCTTCGCTGGCGGCTTGGCGGGCGGGGCTCGCTCCGGTCAAGAAGCGATCAAAGTATGAATCTGAAGACCTTTTGACTATCTAGGAGTTGCGATGAACCGCAAGGACAGACTGCTGCGTGCAGCCCATCTAGAGCGGTTCGTTGTCACTTTGACTTCGGGCGAGACGTTCGATGGGTTGTTGGCTGATGCGGACGATAACAGCGTGAAGCTGGTCGGCGCTTATGCGGTTTCGGATTCTGAGTCCGTGGCTGTTGATGGCGATTTGTACTTGCCCCGTCAGAAGATTTCTTACATGCAGAATCCTGGGGGTAGGCCGTGATTGTTTCGGATGGCAAGTCTTTGGGGTTTCCGGCGCAGGCTCTTGGTGAGACTACCCCGTCACTGAGCAACGGCTACTTCTACGCACAGACTGGCTTGAACCTTTCGGGGCAGTCGGCGACGTATGGTGCGTTGTATAAGTGCCAGCCGTCGATTGCGACTGTGGTGGATAAGATCGCGGCTTCTGCTGCGCGCTTGACGGTGAAGGTGTGGGATAACACGCCGAAGACTGGCCGCGTGGTTGATACGTCTTCGGCCTTTGCGAAGCTGATTGCGGATCCTTGCGTGTCGATGTCGCCTTATAACTTCTACCGTTGGACCGTCGCCACGTATGAGATTTACGGCGAGGCGTTCTGGTACAAGCAGCGCAACAGTGATGGCCAAGTTGTGCGGCTGTTGCCGATGCACCCGGCGCGGACGATGATTCACCGCGACGATAACGGCAGGGTCGAGTACGTCTTTACTCTCGGGGTTGCTTCCGCTGGGATCCTGACGGCGTCCGAGGATGACGTGGTGGCGTTCCTGCGCTACAATCCCGAGTCGCTAATGCGCGGCATGTCCCGGCTCGAGCCGCTGCGTTCTACCTTGCTGAATGAGGACGCTTCTAGGCGTGCAACTCAGTCGTGGTGGAAGCGTGGGGCTCGCCCGTCTGTGATCCTGAAGCACCCTGCCGAGCTTTCGCAGGGCGCAGCTGACCGACTAAAGGCGTCCTTTGATGCACGTCACGCCGGCGCGGACAACATGGGCGGCACCAATGTTCTCGAAGAGGGCATGGAAGCGCAGATCATTCAGCTCAACGCTGAGGAAATGCAGTACATCGAATCGCGGAAGCTGAACATGCAAGAGGTTTGCATGGTCTTCGATGTGCCCCCGCCCGTCGTTCACATCCTGGATCACGCTACGTTCTCGAATATCACGGAGCAGATGCGGTCCATGTACCGGGACACGATGAGCCCGCGGCTTGAAGATATTGAATCAACGATTGACAGGTCGCTTCGTTCGGAGTTTTATGCTCCGGGTGTTCGTGAGGCTGAGTTCGACATGTCCGAGGTGTTGCGCGGCGACTATGAGACGCGCGTGGATAAGGCTTTGGCTGCTAGGCAGTCCGGTCTGATCACGGGTAACGAGGGTCGCGCGATCATTGGCGAGTCTTTGTCGGAGAACCCGGACATGAACCTGATCTTTGCTAACGCGGCCCTGGTTCCTTTGGGTGCTAACACTCCCGAGCCGGTGGCCCCTGAGGCTGCCCCGGTGCTTGAGGCGGCGTCGAGTGCCAGCCCAAAAGCCCTAACGGTCCGTTCAATCATGGGCCGACTGGCAAGGGTCAAGGCGAATAAGTCTGCGGTCCGGGATCAGCTCGTCACGGAGCATACGGACGCGCTGACTAAGTTCTTCGCCGCTCAGCAGGACGCCGTCTTGGCGAAGGCTGGGGTGAAGGATGCTGGCGTGTTTGATCCTTCGGAGTGGGACGGCGACCTGGCCGAACTGTTGCGGACGCTCTCGGACGCGACTTCACGCGCCATCGGAGCGAGTACAGCCGCGCAGCTCAAGGGTAAGTACAACCCGGATGACATCGCGGAGTGGCTTGATGCTGACGCTGAGGAATCGGCGGCGGCTATCAATCAGACGACGGCGGCGCAGATTGAGGCCGCGGACGGTTCGGACGGGTTGAAGGCGCTGTTTGTGTCTTACCTTGCGGGCCGTGTCCTTCAGATAGCGACCTCGAGGGTCGCTTCTGTTGGCGGTCTGGCGTCTCAGGTTGCGGCGGGGCAGAACGATGCTCGCACGAAGACTTGGGTCACGGGTGGTCCTAACCCGCGCCCGTCGCATGAGGCCATGTCAGGCGAAACTGTGGGCCTCAATGAGCCCTTCAGTAACGGGATGAACGGCCCCGGCGACCCTTCGGGCGGCGCGGACGAAGTAGCTGGTTGCACTTGCGACCTCGAATTTTCCAAGGAAGGCTAGTCATGTCGATCATTAAGAAGGATGCCACGATCACCAACACGGACGACGCCTTCCCTGGCTCGTTTGAGGTGATCTTGTCGGCGCAGACGAAGGACCGGGACGGCGATGTTTTGCTCAAGGATGGGTGGAAGCTTCCCCTGCCTGAGCACATCACGTTCGACTCGGATCATGGGATGACGGTTGAGAAGACTGTCGGTTCTGGTACGCCGCGGATTGATGAGGAAACCGGGAACCTGATCGTATCCGGCACGTACTCGTCTCTCGCGCGGGCTCAGGAGGTTCGGACCCTTGTGAACGAGGGTCACATCCGGACTACATCGGTTGCGTTCATGTCCGAGAAGTCGCAGAAGGACGGTAAGACCGTTTCCCAGCGTGAGCTTCTGAATGGTGCCTTTGGGGCGATCCCGTCTAACCGTGAAGCGCTGGTGTTGTCCTCGAAGGGCTTGAAGGCTGGGGCGCGTAACAGTGCCGCGGACGCTGCGAAGGTTCAGGACATCCACGACCACGCCGCCGCTCTTGGTGCTGACTGTGCCGCCGCGAAGTCTGTTCGCAAGGATGCCCAGCTCGAGGATGGCGCAGCGGATCCCGGTGAAGCAGCTCAGGCTACGGACGCCGCCATCGATCAGGCACTCGCACTCCTCGAGGGTGTTGACCTCACAAGTTTGCCTGCTGAGGTTCAGCAGGCTATTGCTCTTATCCAGGCTGCTTCGGTTGCCGCGGATGAAACCCTGGACGCCCTTGGTGTTCTGGACCCTGATGAAGATGCTGCCGCTTCCGGCGCGTCCGTGGCCCCCGCAGCCGGCGCTGAGAAATCAGCCCCCGCCGCCGGCGTCAAGGTTGCCCCCGTTGCTGATGCTGACTCAGACGCAGTAACGGTGAAGGAACTGGAAGCACTCGCTCTCCAGATCCAAGCCGCGCAATTCATCTAACCCAAACTTAGGACCCGATCAACCGCTTCGAGTAGGCGGTTTTTTTGTGCCCAAAAACTGAAAGGAAAATTGCCATGTCGGCAGTTATCGAAGCTAAGCGCGCTATGGCGGAGCTTGGCACCAAGGCTAACGCGGTTGTCGCGGACGCCACCCTGACCAACGCTGAGAAGAAGACCCGCCTGGACGCCTACACGGCGGACCTGAAGGGTTTTGCTGAGACGATCTCCCTGCACGAGCAGGCTTCCCGCTTGATCGGTGGCGGCGAGGCTGCCCCCGAAGCCAAGTCCGCTGAGACTGGCGCCCCCGCGGCCCGCTCCTTCGGTCGCCACATCGTGGACTCGGACGGCTACAAGTCCATGCTGAACGGCCAGTCCAAGGGCGTTCAGGTTGAGGTCAAGGCTGCTGCCACCATCGACGAAGGCGTCATCCCGACGTTCAACGGTGGCGCCGGCGTTGCCGGTCAGCTCACCACCCCGCAGTTCCTCCCCGGCATTGTTGGCCTGAAGTTCCAGACCCTCACGGTCGCGGACCTGATGGCTCAGGGTTCCACGGACTCCTCTTCGCTGACTTACGTCATTGAGGCAGCGTTCCAGGACCTCACCAACACGGTGCTTGAAAAGGGCACGAAGCCGCAGCTTGACCTGTCCTTCGCTCGCCGCCAGGACAACGTTGCGAAGATCGCTAACGTCGCCAAGGTCACTGACGAGATGTTCCAGGACGCCCCGCAGTTCGAGGCCTACCTGTCCAACCGCATGGTCTTCGGCGTGAAGCGCGCCGAGGAAACCCAGCTCCTGAGTGGCAACGGTACTGCCCCGAACCTTCAGGGCCTCCTGAACCGCACGGGCCTCGCCCCGGCTGTTGTGACCTCCGCGGGCCTGACCGCCGTGAAGATCATGGAAGCGATCTTCAACCAGATCACCGCCCTTCGCGCCGTGTCCTTCGTTGAGCCTGACGCTCTGGTAATCCACCCGAACGACTGGCAGACCATCCGCCTGGGCAAGGACAGCCAGGGTCAGTATTACGCCGGCGGTCCGTTCACTGGCGCTTACGGCAACGGTGGCTTCACCAACGTCGAAAGCATCTGGGGCCTGAAGGCTGTCATCACGACCGCCATTCCGCAGGGCACCGTCCTCGTTGGTGGCTTCCAGGAGTCGGCTCAGGTCTTCCGCCGCCAGGGCATCACCCTCGAGATGACCAACAGCAACGTTGACGACTTCGTCAACAACCTCATCACCCTGCGTGCTGAGGAGCGTCTGGCGCTGGCTGTTTACCGCCCGGCCGGTCTGGGCAAGGTCACGCTGACCGCCTAGTAACACCTTGGGTGGGGTCGGCTCCGGTCGGCCCCACCCTTGCACACCCCTTACTTTGAGGAGGCGTTATGCCTACGCATTACGTTGAAGACTATGAAGAAGTGACCGGCAAGAAGCGCGAGAAGCCGGTCGTTGAGACGAAGGTTGTTACCCCCCCGGATGACACCCCGATTTTCAATGCCACTGAGGCCGAGACTAAGGCTGCGAAGAAGTAGTCATGGCGGATCTTGCCACAGTTGAGGACTTGAACGACTTTTCGCAGTTGTCGCTTGATCCGACGGATTCTTCGGCGGCGTTCCTGCTGGCGGTCGCGTCTGGCATGATCCGTCGCTATCTGGAGCAGGACATCACGCAGGTCACGGACGATATCGAGTATGTGGACCCAGTCGGCGGCGGTTATGCGTTTTTGCGGCAACTGCCTGTGCAGTCTGTTTCGAAGGTTGAGACGACTACGGATGGCGCCGTGTGGGCGACTGTGGATCCCGCGAATTACACGGTGTCACGTCTGCTTGGGATCGTGTATGCGAAGCCATATACGGGCGAGCGGTGGCCTTCTGGCGGCGAGTCGTGGCGGGTCACGTACACGCGCGGTTACGAGACTGTCCCGGATGAGCTGAAGGGTGTTGCGTGCAGTATCGCGGCGCGGTTTTATTCGACTCCTGCCGGGATTGATATGGAGCGCACGGGTCAGCGTCAGGTGAAGTACAGCCTTGAGTCTGCCGGGTTCTCTGGCATGGAAGCGATGGTCTTGGCCTCGTTCCGCACGCCGAGGGTTGCCTGATGGGTAGGCCGTTGGGGCGGAAGCAGATCACCATCCAGCGCGCCCCCCGCTCTCAGAACGTGTACGGCGACACCGTGCCCGACTGGGCCGGGACACTCACTGAAACCGTTGTGCGGGGTTGCGACGTGCAGCCTGGCACGACTCAGGAATACCTGATCGGTCGCGACAACACCCTTGTTGCGTGGACGGTGTTCGTTCCGGGCCGTGTGGACGTGACCGAGTTTGACCGGGTCGTGTTCAGCGGTCGCACCTATGAAGTTTACGGGCACCCCGCCGAGTGGGATTCCTACTCTGGCCGGCAGGACTATACCGAGATTGTTCTCAAGGATTGGAGCGGCTGATGAGTCTAGAGAAGATTGAGATTCACGACGCCGCGGCGCGGATGCTTCTGAACTCCCCGGAGATCATGGCGGATCTTGTGCGGCGCGGTAACGCGATTGCGCGGGCTGCCGGCGATGGGGTCTTTGAAGTATCTGAGGGTCACACACCGACACGTGCCCGCGTGTCTATCGGTACGGCGGATCATGCGGCCCGGCATTCCGAGGCGACGAAGCGCTCCCTGACTCGCGCCGTGGATTCTGGCCGTGGCTGAGGCGGTCCTTTACCGGGACGTTGAGGCCCTAGTCTGCACGTACCTGCGGCGACCACTTCTAGGAACGATCCAGATTGGCATACGGGTTCCGAGCCCGCGGCCTTCCGAGTTCATCCGCGTCCTCCGCACCGGCGGCCCGAAGGAGACGCTTGTCTCCGAGGCTGCCCAGATCACTGTGGAGGCTTGGGCTCAGACCGAGGCGCGCGCTTCACTCCTACTCTCCCAGTGCCGGGCTTTGCTCAACGCCGCGGACGAAACGATTTACGGGGTCCGGGAACTTTCCGGCCCCGCTAACCTCCCTGATCCCCTGTCGGCGCAAGTCCGCTACACGCAGAGCTTTCAGGTCCGTGCACGCGGCACGGTAATCAGCGCGTAACCAAATCCCAAGTGTCCGCAAACACCTTGAAAGGGGTCAGCCCTCATGGCTAACTCAATTAACAATGTCGTGGTTGGCAAGCCCCTTGTCACGGGTGGCGTCCTCGTCGCACCCAAGGGCGCGACTGTCCCCACTGACGCTTCCACCGTGCCTGACGCCGCGTTCAAAGCTGTCGGCTACCTCACCGATTCCGGCGTGGTGAAGTCGGAGAAGCGCAACACGGGCACGATCAACGCTTGGGGCGGCGATGCTATCGCAGCCACGTCCAAGGGTTACGACGTGACGTTCAAGCTGGACCTGGCGGAGTTCCTGAACGCTGTCACTCAGGGCCTCATCTACGGCGCCGCCAACGTCGTCAGCACGCCGGCTTCCGCTTCCGCCGGCAACCTGCTCAAGGTCACAGCCACTTCGGCGCCGACCCCGCATAACGCCTGGATTATTGAGATCCTGAACGATTCCAAGAAGGTCCGGCTGGTTGTTCCTGACGGCAAGGTCCTGGAAACCGGCGATACCACGTTCAAGGATGACGCCATTGCGGCGGCTGCCCTGACTCTCCAGTGCTTCCCGGACGCTTCCGGCGCCTACTACTACGTCTACTCGGACGACGGCCAGCACACGGCTTAGTCCCCCACATTCTGGTTGGCCGGGGTTGTCATGCGGACCCTTGCCCCGGCCAACCATCCACCCTCTTATCAACGAGTCCGCATTCTCTAAGGAGTCCGCAAATGGTTTATCAGGTTCCCCCGTCTAAAGCGTCCGTGAAGCAGAATCGTTTTGAGTTCGCGCTTCCCGGATCCAAGAAGACTTATTCCGTGCCGAAGCTTCAGTTTGTGAAGCCGTCGCTGGCGCTGTCCTTCGGCGAGCTGACTGAAGTTCAGGTCGCTAATCTGTTGTTCACCGAGTACCTGCCCGAGGTGTTCCCGCTCCTCGAAGATGGCACGCAACTAGAAGCGCTGCTGAACGCTTGGAAGGAAGCCTCTGAGGGCGTGGGCGTGGGGGAATCCTCGGCCTCAGCCGACTCCTAAGGGAGCATGGGGAGGCTGTCGAGTATGAGCTGATACGGCTCGGCCTGCGTCTCTCCTGGCTGGGGTCTGAAGCCCTTACGTGGCGTGACCTTTATGTGATTGTGAAGCAGTCTCCCCGCGATTCGGCGGTGCACCGTTCAGTGGTTGGCGCGGATCACGAGTGGGGCCTGAGTGAGCAGCTTCTCGCGGCCCTCTTTGATGTGTTGGCGGTTGCTAATTGGCAGCGCGGCGGTGACGGGAACGCGAAGAAGCCGGAGCCGCTGAACAGGCCTGGTGTGAAGAAGTCTGCCGGGGATGTTGTGGCGCAGGGTAAGGCCGTTTCGACGGAAGAGATGGACGCACTGCTCGGTTGGTGAGTGCGCTTGATAACTAAACAGAGGGGGCCGTTTTGGCTGCTGTAGAACTGGCGACAGCCTATATTTCGTTGGTCCCCTCTTTGAAGGGCGCGTCTCAGAAGATCAGCGATGAGCTGAATCCTGCGGCGGCTTCGTCTGGCGCGAAGGCTGGCGACCGTATGGGCAGCTCCATCATTGGGGCTGCGGCTAAGTGGGCTGCCCCAATCGCTGCGGCTGTTGGCTTCGGCGCGGTGCTGAAGTCTGGTTTTGATGAGGCTAAGGACGCTGCGGCGGGCACTGCTCAGCTTGCCGCTGGTATCGCATCCACTGGCAACGCTGCAAGCCTATCCGTGGATGGCCTAAACAGTCTTGCGTCTGAGATTCAGAACTACTCGGGTCAGACTGACGATTCGATTGTGAAGTCTGAGCAGTTGTTGCAGACGTTCACGAACATCAAGAACACTGGCCCGGACAAGATTTTCGACCAGGCAACGAAGGCGTCTGCCGATATGGCGGCTAAGTTCGGCGGGGATGCGTCCTCGCAGGCCGTGCTGCTTGGTAAGGCTTTGAATGACCCGGTCAAGGGCATCACGGCGCTTACCCGCGTGGGCGTGTCGATCACGGATGAGCAGAAGAAGACTATCGACGCGATGGTCAAGACCGGGGATGTTGCCGGCGCTCAGAAGGTCATCCTGAAGGAGCTTGGGACCGAGTTTGGTGGGGCCGCAAAGGCTGCGGGTCAGTCGTTCCCTGGCCAGTTGGACCGCGTGCACCGAGCCTTCGAGGACTTGTCGCAGGGCGTGGTTCAGGGCTTCCTGCCTGTCATGGGGCCGGCGCTTGAGGGTGTCATTGGGATCCTCCAGAAGGTCGGCCCTGTTGCGGCTGACGCGGCGCAAAAGGTTGCCGATAAGGCCGCCGTTGTGGGAGGCGCCGTCAAGGGCGTTTTCGAGTTGTTCAAGACAGGCAACTTCACGGGCGGCATAGGCAAGGCGCTAGGCGTCGAGGAAGATTCGAAGGTTGTCGGCGTCATACTGAGCATTCGGGACGGCGTCACTACCGCGTTCGGGGCCATCAAGTCGGCGCTGTCAGGCATTGATTTTGGGAAGATATTCGGAAGCTTGGCGTCCACTATTGGCCCCCTCATTCCGCAGTTCGTTTCACTGTGGAACTCGCTCTCTCCGATCCAAACGATTTTCCAAGCGATTCAACCGTTCCTTCCGCAAATTCTGAATGCCTTCGTGCAGCTCGCTTCTGTGGTTGGGGGTGCGCTGGGTAGTGCATTGACGACTCTTGTGCCGGTGTTTGTTCAATTGCAGGGCGTATTCGTCTCGGTCTTTCAGCAAGTCTTGGCGACAGTGCTTCCCGTGATCGTGCAGCTCGTGACGATGCTTGGGTCTACGTTCACCCAACTGGTTCCTGTGCTGGTTCCGATCATTGTCCAGATAGTGACACTGGCGGCGACGTTGATAACGCAGCTCGCTCCGATCTTCATGCAATTGGTGTCCACGGTCCTGCCTATGGTGGTGACCATCCTCGGGGCGGTCCTCGGCGCGGTCCTGCCGCTAATAACCATGCTGGCCGGGCTGCTAATCCCGATAATCAAGATGCTCATGCCTGTAGTTGTCGTGGTGTTCGGCGCTATCGCCAACATCATCACCGCAGTAATGCAAATCATCATGGGCATTATCCAGGTGGTCACCGGGATTATTACGGGCAACTGGGGCCAGGTTTGGGAAGGCATTAAGAACATCTTCTCCGGGATCTGGAACGCGATTGTTGCTGTGGTGACTGGCGTTTTTGCGATCATCGGGACCGTCATAATGTCCGGGCTTAATGCTGTAGCCAGCTTCATCGGCGGCGTCCTGGGAAATATCGGGCAGTTCTTCGCTGATACGTGGAACAACGTTGTCAATGGCGTGTCCGGGATGATCGGGCAAGTTGGCGGGTTCTTCTCCGGCCTATGGGACACCATCACTGGAGCCTTGTCTGGCGCTGGAAAGTGGCTTTTCGACGCTGGTCAGAACATTGTGAATGGCCTGTTCGACGGCATCAAGTCACTGGCGGGGACTATCGGCAACTTCTTCCTCGGGCTCCTGCCTGGCTGGATTGTGGAACCGTTCAAGCTCGCGCTAGGGATTCAGTCTCCGTCGCGTGTGTTCCGTCAGCTTGGTAACCATATCGGCGAGGGCCTGATGATGGGCACCGGCGATAAGAAGGATGACATCGGCGCGTCAATGCGTGACCTTGTCACGGTCCCTGATGTTCCAGTGTTCGGCGCCTCCGTTTCGGGTGCGAAAGTATCCGGGCGCGGCGGTCACGGCTCCGTTATTCAGAACATCCACCCGGCGCCCGGCATGTCTGAGGAGACTATCGGTCGGATTGCGGCTCATTCATTGAACTACCAGATAAGGATGGCCCGATGACTGACGGTTTGAGGGTCACGATTGCGGGCCTGGACTTTTACGGGCAGGGCTCGGATGGGTTCATTATTTCCCCTGATGGTTTCGCGGGCTGGGATGACGGCGTTGACATGCGGTTGGATCAGTTGCCGCGTCCGCAGGCTCACGGCATGTTTGATTTGCCGGGGTATCAGGGTTCGCGGACTGTCGCTATCAGTGGGAGCGCCATTGCCGATTCGGGCCGGCAACTCCACTGGTTGCGGGGCAGGCTTACAGGCCTCCTCGCTGGCGGCGACACTGGGCGGATCCAGGTGGAGCGTGATGGTGATGTGCAGTGGGCTGATTGCCGTTTGGCCGCTAAGACGATGTTCACCGAGATCGGCGGGAATGATATTGCGTCGTTCCAGATCCAAGTGTGGTGCCCGAACCCTTTGAAGTACGGCAGCACGAACACGTACAGCATCTCGTCAGGCTCGAGCTACACAACGCTATTTCATCGCGGGAACACTGTCGGCTACCCGACCGTGACCGTATCGGGTTCGTTCCCGGGCGGGTATGTGTTGCAGTCGTCGGGCGGCGCCGAGTATCGGGTGACTACGGCGCTGGGTGCGATTCCGCACACGATTGACATGTCTACTGGCTTGCTGGTCCGTAATGGCTCGGTTGTTTCGGGTGGCGTGACACGTGCTGATTTGTGGCGCATCCAGGGTGGCTCTTTGGCGACTGACATGCGCCTCCAACCGATCACTACAGGATCCGGCACGGCGGCTGTGACCTTGCTTGACACCTACATCTAAGGAGGCCCTGTGACTGCATTGGAACGGGTCTGGGTGTGCGACACGATCACGGGCGCCCGGCTGAACGTCATCCCGGTAACGGATTTCACCTGGGCTCGCTGCTTCAACGAGGGTTCATCGGGGCAGGCGACTATCCCGGTGAACGATTCGATGGTGAAGAAGCTTGATCGTCGTAGCCTGATTGTGGAGCGGACGAACACGCTGGTTTACGAGGTCGGCGCGACGGTTGTTGCTGCGGGTGTCATTGACGGGACCAGCTATGACAAGGACGCGGGGACGCTACGGGTTGACCATTCTGATATTTGGTCGATCCTGGCTGATCGGATGGCCGTCCCGCATGGGGTTCCGAACATCATGACGGCGATGCTGAGTTACGGGCCGCTGTCGTTGGGGACGATTGCTAAGCGTCTTGTGCAGGAAGTTATCTCGCCGGGCGGTTGGTATTCGCTGCCTATCGTTTTCCCTGCCGATGTCTCCGGCACTGCGACAAGGTCGTTTTACGGGTACACGATGGAGCTTGTCACTGATTCGTTGAAGAACGTTATGGAGTCGGATGGCGGGCCGGACATTGACTTCACCCCGCGTTGGGGTTCGTCGGGTTCGCTGGAATGGGTGATGCGGGCGGCTCCGAACCTGTCATCTGGTGGTTCGTGGGAGTACAACCTGGACGCCCCGAAGGCAGCCGCCTTGAAGGTGTCCGCCACAACTGACACTAGCCGATTCGCTAACAACGCGTACGCGGCTGGTGAGGGTACGGAGAAGAACACTAAGGTCCGCTCTAACCCTGTTGCGGATCATTCCCGGCCCGCTGCTGAGGGCGTCACATCGTTTAAGGGCGTCAAGAGTCTTGGCGTGCTGGGCGATCTGGCGGTTGAGCGTTCGCGGGCGTTGTCGGTCCCAACCAGGCAGTATTCCATGTCGGTCCTGAAGGCTGGCACGCCGGGCGCGACCGACCTTAGCTTGGGCGACACCATACGCATCACCTCAGCGGGCGATCCATGGATACCTACTGGCATCACATCACATCGGCTGATCAAGTTCAGCGGCAGTCTCGGCGGCACTCTTGGCCACGAGGTCAAGCTTGAATTCCAACCTACAGGAGCATGACATGACGTCAAACGACAACGATTCACGGGCTCAACTCGATGAGATTCTATGGCGCCTAAAAGTTCTGGAGGAGGCTCCCCCGCTCGGACCTCTAGGCGGAGGCGACTTCAAGATTACGGGGCTATGACATGGGCTTGATCGACAACCTTTCACAGTCTCAAATCGGTGAGATTTTCCGGCGACTCAGGGCGTTGGAGAATGCCTCGCCAATGAACTCCGGAGCTGTCGGTGAAGGCGGATTTGAGGTCTATAATGGCGGCGTCATCACCATCAGCAATGGCGGGCTCAACGTCGCCGGTACGGCGACGATTACGGGCACGCTCCAGGCTAACGGGACTATCGCGTTCACTGGCACGCTAACCCAGTCCGGCCCATCCACGTTCACTGGAACAACGAACCTCAACGGGCCCACGAACATTGCTGGCAACGCAACCGTCACGGGTGACACGAAGCTAAACGGTCCGACCCATATCAACGGTGCAACGGACATAACGGGCAACGTCACCAGCACGGGTACGTTCACGAACAACGGGCCAACGAACCTCAACGGGGCAACCAAGACAACCGGGACACTCTCGGTTGAGGGTGTGACCACGCTGAAGAATGACCTGAACGTCACCACGGGCAAGATTGTCGCCGGGGCCGTAACGATTGACCCAAGCTTCATTTCTGGCAGCGTGAAGTTCACGAATGGAACCTACGTCGCGGCTACCCCGGGCGGCGCGCAATTGGCGAAGTCCGGTAGCGCGGCAGCGGTTGGAATCTCCGGTGACGTGGCGTCACTGAACGCCGCCGGGGCCTATGTGGTGGTCGATGGAAGTGCGGCAACCATTGCCACATACTCCGGGACTTCGGTGAACGTACTGTCAGACGGAATCACAATAGGTGGTCTGCAAACCCGGTCAGGGGTTACGCCAAACCTCTACTGCGATCCAGCAACGGGCCGGATTTACCGCGTTGTCTAGCAGGCGGTGTCTCTGACCGAGTTCCCCACGGTCCGCATGTCCGCCGCGGCCTTCGGTCCGAAGAAGTTCATCTGTATAGCAACCGTGTCCTCGACCGTGTTGCCTGCGGCGATGGACGCGCACAGGCGGCGCTCAAAGTCGGCGAACTCGGGCTCTGACATGTCCTTGTAGATGCCAACCTTGACGGGCTGCGCTACCTGAACCGGCTGAACGGTGACGGTGCTCGCTGGTTCAGGTGCAGCCTGCGAGGATGCGCACCCGGTTAGGCCGAGTACGGCCACTAACGCGAGTCCCCCAATTTTCCCCATGCGCTGAGTGTAGCCGATGGGTTCACAGATTAAAACCCCAGCCCGCCGTGCGCGGGCTTTCCCATGCCCAGGAGGCACCATATGGCACTCGCCACCGTAACCGGCTACCTCAAGGACGTGGGGCTCGTCAGCTTGGGGAACCGCGCCCCCGAGCTGGTGTTCGAAATTGATGAGGACATGGTCACTGCTGGGTCCGGGACACTCATCCCGCAGGAGCCTGTCAGTGTCACGCCCGCCAGTGATGGCAGCTTCTCCGTGGACCTGCATCCGTCCACCGCGACGAACCCCTACGCACTGTACAGGCTGACGGTTAATTGGCAGTCGAAGGGCATTAGCCGGAGCATCACCCCGAAGTGGCGCCTCCTCGTCCCCGACGCTGGCGGACCCATCGCGGACATGATCGCCATGAACTTCCCGAACAAGGTGGTCACAAAGGGCGATAGGGGTACTGATGGCAACGTTCTCCAACAGGCCGCGATTGACTCGCTGACCGACAAGAACGTCACGCAGGACGGGCGACTCACCGCCGTCGAGTCGAAGAACACCTCGCAGGACACTGCGATTACCGCGGCTCGCACGGGCGCAGTAGCGGACGCGAAGACCTACACCGACGCGGGCGATGTGGCCGCGAAGGCCTACACCGATTCCAAGAGCGCTGGGCTCGGAACCCGGATCGACAATGTTGAGGTCAAGAACACTGAGCAGGACGGGCGCCTCAACGGCTTCCTCCTCGCCGCCGGAACCAACCTGAACACCATCATCACCACAGGCTCCTACACCGCGGTGGCGGACTCCAACTGGGCGTCCCTGAACTACCCGCAGAACGCGGTCATAACGCTCCGGTCCTTCTTCTGGTCCGCGACTAACGGCGTCCACATCGCCGACACCTACGGGACGCCGAGCCGCCACTACTTCCGGATGCGCAACAGTTCCGGGTGGCTGGCGTGGGAATCCATCGACGCCCGGATTGATGCTGTCGAAGCGGTCAACGTCGCGCAAACATCCCGTGTCGATGACCTGGTTGCGTCCGGGCTGGGTACTGGCTGGACGGTCCTGTCCAACGATGTTGTGGCGTGGGCTGTTGTCGATGCGTCCCGGCGCCGCTCAGACCTGGAGATCGCCAAGGATGGGAAGCTCACTCAGCGTGTCGTGGACTCCCTAAAGGCCCGCATGGGCGTCGGCTCCACGACTGAATCGCTCGTGCCCGAAGTGAGCGGCAGCAAGGTCTACCTGAACACCCCGTCAACGGGTGTTCGGGCCCTGCTGGGCACCATCGCGGGCGCCTCGAACCCGACCCTGCTGGATCAGTCCACGGTCCGGGTTGAGACGGGCAGCGGGCCGCAGTGGATCACAGCCGCAACAGGCGTCGGACGTCCAGTGTTTCCGACCACGTCTTGGGCTGCGTGGGGCGACTCCCTCACATACTCCCAGGCGACCGGGCAGGCGTCCCCGACATGGCCCGAAGTTGTTGCCGCTGACCTCGGCGTTCCCGTCTACAACGGCGGGCGGCAGGGGCAGGCTACTTTTGAAATCGCGGTCAGGCAGGGCGGGCTCCGTCCCTTGCTGACCGTGACTGGCGACTCTATCCCCGCTTCTGGCAGCGTTGGCGTGACCGTCGTATCCCCTACGGACGGATGGCGCCCCTCTGGCACGTCCGTCCTCGCCATGGAGGGCACGCTCGCAGGAGTTCCCGGCACCCTCTACCACGACGCCAGCACTCACGTCTGGACGTTCGCGAGGGACGCCGCAGGTTCCGCCACCGCATGCCCGCCCTCCACCCCGTTTATCGGCACTGAGGGCGTCAGCAAGCGGGCGGACAACGTCATCATCTGGGCCGGCACGAACAACGCCACCCAGCAGACGGCCATCCTCCGCGACATCGCCTCGATGGTTGCGTGGCTCACTCCGTACGACAAGCGCTATCTCGTGATCGGGCTGACGACGCCCGGCAACGACGCGGTCAACGCCGCTCTCGCGGCGGCATACGGGAGCCGGTTCGAGGACCTGCGTTCCTACATGATCAGCAGCGGACTCGCAGCCGCCGGGATCACCCCTACGTCGGATGACACGGCAGCGATTGCGGCGAACAACATCCCTCCGTCGCTCATGACCGACGCGACCCACTTCAACCAGGCCGGATACAACGTCATCGGCGCCCGAATCGCGGCACGCATCCGCGCACGCAACTGGAACTAAGGAGCGCCCTAGATGGCAAACGGAAAACTGCAGGTACTTGACATCGAGTTCACCGGCTCGTCCAACGAGTACCTGAACGCTATTGACCGGGTCGAGGCCGCTGGTTCGCTGCTCCTCATCGAAGCAGCGCACACGCTGGGCACGTTCCCGTCCGGCGTGCCCGTCAACGGGGCGAAGATCACCAACCTTGTCCGCGACGTCGCAGCACACACGCTAGGCGTCACGGACAAAACCACCCTTGATGTTCCCATGCAGGTCATTGGCATGTCTGGGACTACGGGCAAGGTGGAGCGGACCCCCCGGGGCGGCATCCACGCGATCCAGTCCCAGACGCAGACGGCCAGCAACCAGGGCTTTCAAGCGCAGATCCCGCTGGCGATCATCGACTACATCAAGGCCAACCCGTCGCACTCCTACTACTTCTCGCACTGGGCGAAGCCGACAAAGATCGCGACCGGCTCGAATGATGTGTTCGGCGGTGCGTCGCAGTCGGCGGGCGATTCCTACCTGTTCGGCCTCGGCACCGTCTCGGCGGGCGGGTCGCAGGGCGGCACATCACTCGGAGTAGTCGGCAAGGATCGCGGCGTGCTGAACACTCCCATGATCCGCAACCAGGGCGTCACCAACCCTGCGGTCAGCTTCACCGGGCAGGTAAGCACGGCAGGACGCTACTCCATCTTCGAGTTGGGCAACTTCCTGACCATCAACGCTGGCGCAGGGAAGGCGGGCCTCCACGGCGCGCATGTCTTCTATCGCGGCTACATCGAAGACCTGACAGTCTCGGGCCGCACCTACGACGCGGCCAACGCCGCGGACCTTGCCGAGTTCAACAAGCAGTTCAACGCTGGCGGGCGCTACTACGGCGACACCGTCCCCACCGACCCCGCCACACTTCCCTAGGAGATACCCTTGCTACCCTCCAATATCTCCACGGGTAAAGTCGTGGGCCAGTTCCTTGTGGGCGTGCTGGACGGCTCGGACGCTGACACCGACCAGGACTATGTTCCTGCGGTCGGCACGGTGACACTTACGCCGTCCATCCCGTACACTCCGAACGTCACCGCGGGCCCCAACCCGGTGACGATGCTCCTGCCCCCAGTAACGGCGGTTATTGATGATCAGGGCTACCTCAGCACGCCGGCACAGGGCACCCTCACCCCCGCCTACCGCGGCGTATGGCTGACCGCTACGGATGATCCCGACCTGTCCGTGACGGGCTGGACGTGGACCGCGTCTTACAAGCTCAGCCCGGTCAACGGCTCAACCCTGGCGCTCCCGTCGCATTCGTTCGTCATCCCCGCCGGGGGCACGCTTGACCTGTCCACGGTCGTAGCCGTTCCCTCATCCCCCGGGCTCGGCACGGAACAGGCCGAAGCCCTTGCCGCATCGGCTCAGGCCGCGGCCGTTGCCTCGGCTGCATCAGCTGCGGCAGCGGCAGCCTCCGCGGCGCCAACAGACTCCAACGTTGCGGCGCTCGTCACCGGGCCCGCCACATCCACCCGCACCGCAGTGCAGGCCATCGCTGCCGCTGCCGCCGGCCCGAAACTCGACGCAGCAACGGCGTCCACCACGTACGCTGCCAAGTCCGTCGAAACCTCGAAGCTGGACGCCTCAACCGCCGCCACGACATACGCCGCCAAGTCGGTTGAGACGAGCAAGCTAGACGCCTCGGTTGCAGCGACCACCTACGCAGCGAAGTCGGTAGAGACATCCAAGCTGGACGCGTCCACGGCGGCTACCACGTACGCCGCCAAATCGGTGGAAACCTCCAAGCTCGACGCGTCCCAGAAGGGCGCCGCGTCCGGTGTGGCCACCCTCGATGCCGGAACAAAGGTTCCCGTTGCGCAACTCCCGGCAGCCACATCCGTAGCCGCCGGGACCATGTCTGCGGCAGACAAGGCTACGGCGGATGCTGCCACCAACGCAGCCACCCCGTCCACCCTGGTCAAGCGTGACGCGAACGGCGACGTCGCACACCGACGCGCCACCGTCACCGACGCGCCGGGCAATGCCAACGAAGTGACCCGCAAGGACTACGTGGACGCGATCAACGTCCGGTTCTCCCCGGCGGGCGCCCTAGCGACCACGATGGACCGGCGCACTGTCGCGGCCGCATCGGTCCCGGCGCTCACCTCGGGCACCATGCGACTCACTGCCGTTTGGCTACCCAAGGGCGCCATAGTCTCCAGCATCACGTACCTCTCAGGGGCGGTACCAGCAGGACTCACAAACCGCTGGTTCGCTCTCCTCGACGGCTCCCGCAACCTGCTCAGGACCACCGCTGACAACACTGGGGCATGGACCGCCGGAGCCACCCTCACGCTGCCACTAACCAGCACCTACACAGTCCCCGCGGACGGGCTCTACTACGTCGGATTCTGTGAGGTAGCCACCACCGTGACCGCACTCCGCGGCATGGGCGGATCATCGAACGCCATGAGCATCCCGCCCATCCTCAACGGCGACAGCGGCACGGCACTAACCAACGCCGCGTCAACCCCGGCAACGTCACCCGCCATCACGGCGCAGGGCGGCATCCCCTACGCCTACGTGTCCTAGGCCGGGTCGCTGACCGCGAACTCAGCCGGTACATAGTACGGGTGACCGGTTGCCTCCGCATGAAGGTAAGCCTGCGAGTGGGCGTCTTCCTCAAAATCATCCGGGGAAGTCGCCCACCCGCAATCGCCACACACCATAACAGGTTCCACCCCAAGCCCCTAACCATCAATTTAGGGCTAAGCGTACAGCAAAAAAGTGTGGCCCCGGACTTGCGCTCCAGGGCCACACGAGCCCCACCCTATACGACCGCCAACCCGGCAGGTCACAACACGCCGGGAGGCACACTATGCGCAACAAAATCAACGGGCGCAGAGGCGCCTTTCAGCTTGTGTCCGCCGGCGTCTACCTCATCGTCGGCGCGAGCTTCCTACTCACACCGGGCGCAGGGACACGGCAGACTTCCCTCCGCTGGCTCACCGACTACGTCCCACTCGAACCGTTCGCCGCACTCTGGGTCCTCGCCGGGCTACTCGGCATCATCTCAGCGTTCCAGTGCCGCCCGCGTGACTGGTTCGGATTCGCGGCGCTCGTGTTCGCACCCGGAGTTTGGGGAGCCCTGTTCTTCATCGGCGCGTTCACCGGCAACCCCGCGGCGTTCAATTCAGCAGCCGTCTACTGGCTGTTCGCGGCCCTCTCCATGATCGTCTCAGGCATGCAGGGTGAACGCGACAGAGACACAAGGATCACGCATGAGCCCTGACCAAATACTCACCCTCGCCGGGATCCTCATCGTGGCCGGCGCCTCAGCATACGGCGCCACATACGCGGGCCGGACCTCATCGAAGACGGCCAAGGAAACGAACGCGGTCACGTTCTCCAAAAACCTGATGGACCGCCTCGAATCTTTGGAAGACGACGTAGCTGCACTCCGCAAAGACCTCAACCTCGTCTCCCGCAACTTCTCCACGGCAATCAACTTCATCGAACGAATGGTCTTCTGGGCCAAGGGTGGGTCCAAGCCGCCCATCCCCGGAATCCCCGAATCGTTGAAAGCCCACCTGGACCCGTCACTCATCGACCAGCACGCCGAGCAACAGGAACGAGAAGGCGCATGAGCTTCATTCCCCCCACGACTGAGGGCTGGACATCCCAGAAGTTCGGCACCAACCCCGGCGGGTACAACCCAGCTGGCGGGCACACGGGCGAAGACATCGCCGTCCCAGTCGGCACGCCCCTCGTTGCGATGGCTGACGGCGTCGTTGTCCACGTCGGCTACTTCACCGGCAAATACTCGGACAACCCGTGGTGGATCATGCCGTCCTTCGCCGGGTTCGTTGTGACCGTGGACTACGGCGAATACCTCAGCCACTACGCCCACTGCTCCGGCTCACCCGTCCTATCCGGTAAACGCGTCCGTCAAGGGGACGTTGTCGCCTACTCAGGCAATACAGGGTCCGCAACATCCGGGCCCCACTGCCACTGGGAAGTCATGCGTAACGGCTGGAACCTCCAAAGCAGCACCTACGGGCGCATCAACCCCCGCGACATCACCGGCTCAGCAGCCATCGCCCCGCAAGGCGACACGACCAAGGAGGACGACTTGACCCCAGAACAAGCAACCCAGCTCCAAACCGTATTCGACCGCATCAAGTACCTTGACGCGCCAACCAGTGCCATCCCCGAAAAGGTCTGGTCCCAGACCGTCCTCCGCGGCGGGCAGCAGATCAGCGTCAAGCAGGAACTCGCCGACGCCAAGTCTGAGGCGCAGGCACTCCGAGCCGTCGTTGGCGCACTGTCCAAGAACTCCAGCCTGACAGCCGAACAGATCAGCGCCGCCGTCAAAGCTGGCCTCGCTGACGGCGTGACAGTCGATGTCAACGTAAACGGAGGCAAGTAATGAACATCAACCCCAAAGTTACCGCCGCGGTCCTCGCCGCCGCAGTGACCACCGTCATCGCCTGGCTACTCACCCTCGCCGGCATCCAACTCCCCAACGAGGTTCAGGGCGCCATCACGTCCATCCTCGTATTTACTGCCGGGTACATGACACCCAACAAATCCGGCGACCACTCAGCCTGACCGTGTAATATCGTCACCGTGCGTCAGGGAACCCAACGCCCCAGACGCGCCGCGCGCGCAAGCTAAGCCCCCATCTTCCTACGGGAGGGTGGGGGCTTTTTTGCGTCCCCCACGTAATCACTGCATTTCACTGGCTTAACACAGTGAAATGGACTAGGATTGTTGCGCAAAACAACCCCGCGACGCCTGCACAGCATCCGGGGTTATGGCCGAACTAATAAGGAGTTCCGACATGTCCTATGCTACACGATCCGAGCAGCAGAAGTACCAGCGGGAATGGTGTGCCAAGAATCGCGCCGCATTCCTCGATGGAAAGAGCTGCGTCATCTGCGGCACTACCGCACAGCTCGAGGTCGACCACATCGAACCCGCGCTCAAAATTAGTCACAACGTTTGGTCATGGGCGCCGGCGCGTCGGGCTGCTGAACTCGCGAAGTGCCAGGTTCTTTGCAACACCCACCACAAGGCAAAGACTCGAGCGGATCGCCCGGTCCCGGAGCATGGCACCATCTCGCGATACGGCGGGATCCACAAGTGCCGATGCGACGCTTGCCGCAAAGCGAACTCCGACCGCACGGCACTCCATAGGGCGCGGGCTAAGCGATCCGAGGTCATCTACCTGCCAGGCCAGCAGATTCCGCTATGGGAAGCCGCCTAAGCCTCGAGCGCCTTCTGCGCGATGTTGGCACCGATGAACAACGCATCGGGCATCAGGTGTGAATAGCGGTCCATCGTCGTGGTGATCGACTCGTGACCGAGCCGCCGGGATAGAGCGAAAATCTCCATCCCGGCGGCGATCATCCAGGAGGCGTGGGTATGGCGCGCATCATGTATGCGCGGCCGGTCTTCCTTGGGGATACCAACAGCCTTCAGCGCAGGCTCCCAAGCCCGGTTATACGTGGACCCTGAGCGCATCACTCCCCCGCGCTTGAGCGTGAACACGTAGCCGTCACCAGCGGCCGCCACAGGGCCCCGTATCGCTGCCACCGTCGATGGTGCGAGTGAGACTGTGCGGACGCTCCTGCGGGTCTTCGGCGGGCCGATGTAGTACCCGCCAGCCCCGTCCTCTTTCCAAGCCTTCGTCACACGGACAGTCGGCGTAGGCCCGCCAAGGTCAAAGTCCTTCGGCGTCAGAGCTGTCGCCTCACTGAACCTGAGCCCAGTCCCGACCAGCAATTGGAAGAACGGCACAAAGTGCGGATCCATATGCGCAATAATTCGGCTCCACTCAGTCTTCTCAATGAACCGGATGATGTCCTGATGCTCCGTGGACTTCGGCAGCTTCACGCCCTTGCAAGGGTTGTCGGGCCGGATCCCCATGCGGACGCCCGTGGACATCGTCGCGGACAACAGTCCGTGCTTGTTCGCGATGGTCTTTGCGGACATCGGCTTGCCTTTCCAAGACTTCGCCTGCATGCCCTTGATCCACCGGACAATGTCTTCATGCTTGATCCCGGTGACGCGCCTGGCGCCTAGGTCTACGAAATGGTTCTCGACATCGGCCTTGTACCGCTTGATCATGTACGGACCAGCGCCCGTCAACTGTTCGATGTGTTCGGCGAACAGTTCATTGAGGGTGGGGCCGGCAAGCAGCCCGTCATCGTGCACCGCCGCTGCCAACGTCATTGACTGCCCGTTGGCGTCAAGCAGACGCTTCCAGCGCTCGGCCTCATGCAAGTCATCGAAGCTGATGGACCGCTGCTTATTGTCTTCGCGCCACATGAGGGTGTGGTACTCGCTGCCATCTGCCCTCTTGCGGGCGCGGATGCTTGCCACTAGTCGGCGCCTAAAGTATTCATCACTCCCATTTTCTCATGGATCCCCGTCAACATAAAGGCCTTCCCCGTCAACGGGCAAGAAAATAGCCCCTATTTCTAGGGGCTAGATTCGTGGAGATGGGGGGAATTGAAGCCCCTCAAGATAGCCTAGATGTAGGCAAAAACCCCTAGAACATGCGGGTTCCTGTCTCGTTCTTTGCCATCCTTTCGCACCCTTTAACGTCCTGTTGTTGACGCCGTCAACACGATTTGCCCACAAAAAAGCGCCCTCACTCTTCATTGAGTGGGGGCGCTTTTGTTAGTTTTGGGCGGCGACCATCCGTTGTGCCCGCATCTGTATGGCTGGGCAGAGTTGGCAGTCGAAGCAGCCGGCGTCTGACGCTTCCTGGTCGGTGAGTGTGACGGCCCGGTCCATGAGCACCCGTTTAGTCACGCCCAGCCCCTTAGCTATCTCTGAGAGCTTGCCCGACTTGCAAGCCCCAGCGATCCGATCCAGGGGCAACAATCGCCTCGCCGTCTCATACCTGACACCCATCTCGACAGCCTCCAACTGCCGCGTCGAATGCCCACGCTCAATATGGATGCCCTCATGAACCAAGGTGCACAACAACTGCGCCGCGCTCAGACGATCATCAACGTAAATCTTAGTACCGTCCGTGTAGCCGTGAACACCTTCAGGCAAACGACCTATCACAACCTCTACCACAACAACCCCAACTGTCCCCTCAAGGCCCCAACGGCGCTTGATGGGTCAACTGTAAGGATGCTGACCGACACTTCTGACCAAAAACCTGCTAACAGGCGTCACAGATTCATTAAAGAAAAGTGACCGCTTGATAACACACGGGTAACGGTGCAGGTCAGAGGCTTAAGGCCCTTGTGCCGTGCGTCACTAGTCCCGGTCATCCTCGCCCTCAACATGGTCATCTGACGCGGCGAGGTCGTAATGGTGCTGCTCCGTGGATGCCCCTAGGCCGGCCTGCAACGCTTCCATGCGACTGGCGACCTCACGCATAAGCTCAGCCGTGGAGAACGC
>Ga0163162_10001170_pt1 | contig 24463 bp, 15 predicted proteins | sample S55metaG_FD_115310 | JGI IMG/M metagenome (GOLD analysis project Ga0163162, IMG submission 115310) | Switchgrass rhizosphere microbial communities from Kellogg Biological Station, Michigan, USA - S5-5 metaG | ecosystem: Host-associated > Plants > Roots > Rhizosphere > Soil | place: USA... | reverse complement strand
GGTTTATTTACGACCGCCTCAGTTTTATATCCTGTAGGGAAAATGGTGAGCGTGGCTACACCGCTTTCATTAAACACCTGTATTCTTATTATCGGGGGCATTATTATTTTATACACGGCGGCCGGTGGTTTGTGGGCCGTACTGGTAACAGATGTGGTACAGTTTGTAATTCTTACGGCCGCGGTTATGATTGTTATACCAATGGCATTTGGAGAAGCAGGCGGCGTCAGTAATTTTGTAAACAAGGCCCCGGACGGGTTTTTCAATTTTTTCAGCAAGGAATATTCTTTTGGGTTCTTTCTGGCTTTTCTGGCTTATCAAACGGTGTATATCGGGGGCAACTGGGCTTATGTGCAGCGTTACACCAGTGTGTCAAACGAACGCAACGCAAAGAAAGTGGCTTATCTTTTTACATTGCTGTATTTAATCAGTCCATTTATCTGGATGCTGCCGCCGATGTTGTACCGTATTATCAATCCGAACCTGCAGGGGTTGCAGGCAGAGGGCGCCTACATGATGCTATGCCAGCGAGTATTGCCTGCCGGATTAATTGGCCTTGTGCTGTCGGGCATGATCTCCGCCAGCGCCAGTAAAGCCAATACCACCATCAACATGATGGCCATTGTATTTGCGCACGATGTATATAAAAAAGTATTCAACATACATGCCACGGAAAAAACGCTGATTAAGGCTGCCAGGTTTTTTACGGTGTTGTTTGGCTTTATCACCATTGGACTTGCCATGCTGGTGCCTATGATTGGCGGCATTGTAGAAATGGTATTAAGTACCGCGTCTATAGCAGGCGGCGCTTTATTTGCGCCTGTTATCTGGACACTCTATTCCAAAAGGCAAACGGCAACATCAGTCATCAGTGCATCGCTCTGCGGATTAATTATCAGCCTTTGCTTAAAACTTTTTAGTGTGGATATATTGGGTTATAAACTCAGCCGTGTGTGGGAAACCGCACTGGGCGTCTGTATTCCTGTAACGGTGCTGTTTTTTTGGGAATTGTATTATTCCGTCAAGAGGAAAATAGCAGTTCATTCATTTGTGCAGCCGGAGGTGAACCTGGTAAACTTTGTTATGAAAAAAGAAGCAGACGCACATATCCAAAATGTTTTCGGCATTAAAATCATTGCTGCGGCTATTGCTGTTGTAGGAGCAGGTGTTGCTTTATTGGGCAGTTTTGCGCCCGGGGGTGGGGTGGCGCTGGTGGTAGGTGTGGTGATTTTTATGCTTGCTTTCCCGCTGTGGTATACTGCAGGAAAAAGATAAACCTCTGGCTGCCCGCAGCAAATTGCGCATGATGGATATGGCTTTTTTTTTTGAACAACAGCCTGAATTAAACAACATTAAAAAATATATTTTTTTCCGTTTTATCGCTATACACTGTCATAGTACCTGCTTGCCATTTTTCGCCGGAAAATAAGTCGCTTTCAGTTCCAAATCCGGTCTTGATTCTACCAACCGCTCCCCGGATAATAAAATAATGGCTTGTTTCATGAAATAATTAAATTACAGGGAAATCCCGGGCAATGGCAATTACCAAATCCTACCAGGCATCAGTAAATGGATTCATCTTCAATTTTACCCAAACCGCGCTCGACGCCGTTGACATCGTTACAAGATCGCCTGCGGAATTTCACCTTATCAAAGACCATCGCTCCGTTATTGCTACATTGGTTGAAGCAGATACAACAGGCAAAAAATTAAAAATCGAAATAGACGGTGAAAATTTTGACGTAGAGATCAAAGATGAGCTGGACCAATTACTGGAAATAATGGAGCTGGGTTCGGCTTCCAAAAAACAGGTCCGGGAAATCAGGGCACCCATGCCTGGTCTCGTATTGGAAATTACAGTGACAGATGGCCAGGAGGTAAACGAAGGCGATAAGATATTAATACTTCAGGCCATGAAGATGGAAAACAGTATCGTCATCCATACACAGGCTAAGATCAGGAAAATAGCGGTAACTGCCGGTCAGGCTGTTGAAAAGGGACAAGTGTTGGTAGAATTGGAATAAACACAGTGGTTGTTATTCTTTTCAATAAAAATTTTCAAACAAGAAAAATCAACGATGCAAAAAATATTGGTGGCCAACCGGGGTGAAATTGCATTGAGAATTATGCGCACCATTCGCAGGATGGGCATCCGTTCAGTGGCGGTATATTCTGAAGCCGACCGTAATTCGCCCCATGTATGCTTTGCCGACGAGGCTGTTTGTCTGGGGCCTGCGCCCTCCACTCAATCTTATCTGAATGCGGATAAAATCATTGCTTTTGCCAAAGAGCTCGGAGTAGATGCCATCCATCCGGGTTATGGATTCCTGAGTGAGAATGCAGCGTTTGCAAAGAAAACGGAAGAAGCCGGTATTATTTTCATAGGGCCAGGCCCTGAAGCGATGCGCATCATGGGTTCAAAGCTGGCAGCAAAAGAATGTGTAAAAAAATACAATATCCCGATGGTGCCGGGTACAGATAAAGCGATTGAAGATATTAACGTCGCTAAAAAGATAGCTGCGGAAATAGGTTATCCCATTATCATCAAAGCATCGGCAGGTGGTGGTGGAAAAGGCATGCGCATTGTGGAGAAAGCGGCCGACCTGGAAGAACAAATGCAACGTGCCACTAGCGAAGCCAGTTCATCTTTTGGAGATGGATCCGTATTTATAGAAAAATATTTTAGTTCCCCCCGGCATATAGAGATACAGGTATTGGCCGATAACTATGGCAACACGATTCATTTATTTGAACGTGAATGCAGCATTCAGCGGCGGCATCAGAAAGTAGTGGAGGAATCGCCTTCTTCTGTACTCACTAATGAACTGCGTAAGAAAATGGGAGAGGCAGCTGTAAAAGTAGCCGCCTCCTGTAATTACAAAAGCACCGGTACCGTGGAGTTTTTGCTGGATGATAAGCTGAATTTTTATTTCCTGGAAATGAATACGCGGTTGCAGGTAGAACACCCGGTTACTGAAATGATAACGGGTATAGACCTTGTAGAAGAACAAATAAAAATAGCCAGGGGAGAAAAATTGGGATTCACACAGGATGATCTGTCGGTTAACGGCCATTCATTGGAGTTAAGGATATACGCAGAAGATCCATTGAATGATTTTTTACCTTCCACAGGCACCCTTACAAAATATATACGACCGCAGGGTGAAGGAGTAAGAGTAGATGATGGCTATGAAGAAAGCATGGCCATCCCGGTGTATTATGATCCAATGATTGCCAAGCTGGTAACGCATGGCAAAGACAGGGCAGATGCCATTCAAAAAATGAAAGCGGCCATCGGTAATTATAAAATTGAAGGAGTTGCCACCACCTTACCATTCGGCCTGTTTGTTTTGGAGCATGAAGCTTTCCTTTCCGGTAAATTTGATACGCAGTTTGTAGGAAAATATTACACGCCCTCAGCGCTGGCCCGCAACCAAAAACAGCAGGCAGAGCTGGCGGCTATTGTAGCTGTAAAGTATTGGCTGGATAAGCAAAAAGAAATTAAACCGGTGGAGCCTGTTCCTACCAATTGGAGAATAAGATAACCTGAAAACAACTGATGTTGAAATGAAGAAATCCAAAACAGCCATATTAAGAGCAAAGATCGAAGAAGGGAAGTTGGGTGGAGGACGGGCCAGAAATGAAGCACAGCATAAAAAAGGAAAACTTACTGCAAGGGAACGTATTGCGCTGCTGCTGGACCCTGGTTCATTTGAAGAGATCGGTGCCCTGGTGCTGCACCGCACCAAAGACTTTGGTATGGAAGACCAGCAATTTTATGGTGACGGTGTGGTTACCGGTTATGGTACTGTCAATGGACGTCTTGCTTATGTATTTGCACAGGATTTTACTGTATTCGGCGGCGCATTATCCGAAACGCATGCGGAGAAGATTTGTAAAGTGATGGATCTTGCTATGAAAACAGGCGCCCCGGTAATCGGTTTGAATGATTCGGGTGGTGCCAGGATACAGGAAGGAGTACGGTCATTGGGTGGTTATGCAGATATTTTTTACCGGAATGTTGTATGTTCAGGAGTCATTCCACAGATATCCGCTATTATGGGACCCTGCGCAGGCGGAGCCGTGTATTCGCCGGCCATGACCGATTTTACATTGATGGTGGAAAACACCAGTTATATGTTTGTCACCGGTCCCAATGTGGTCAAAACTGTCACCAATGAAGAAGTAACCCTGGAAGAATTGGGTGGCGCATCTGCCCATTCTGTCAAATCAGGTGCAACGCACCTGACGGCAGCCAATGATGCAGCGTGTATTGAGGAAATAAAGAAACTACTGAGTTACCTGCCGCAGAATTGTGAAGACACCACGCCAAAAATTCCTTATGCTTTGGCCGATGAAACAAGAGCACAATTGGAAACCATTATTCCGGAAAGCAATAACCAGCCCTATGATATCCGTGCGGTGATAGAGGGTATTTGCGACGAAACATCGTTTTTTGAAATTCATAAAGACTATGCGCGTAATATAGTGGTGGGTTTTGCCAGGTTGGCGGGAAGAAGTATTGGAATAGTAGCTAACCAACCCATGAGTTTAGCGGGCGTACTGGATATTGACAGTTCAAAGAAAGCAGCGCGGTTCACCCGTTTTTGCGATTGTTTTAATATTCCTTTGCTGGTATTGGTAGATGTGCCCGGATTTCTGCCGGGAACCGACCAGGAATGGGGTGGTATAATTATTAACGGTGCCAAATTATTATACGCACTAAGTGAAGCCACCGTGCCCCGCGTTACGGTAATTACCCGGAAAGCCTATGGCGGAGCTTATGATGTCATGAATTCCAAACATATCGGCGCAGATATCAACCTGGCATGGCCCACGGCTGAAATAGCTGTGATGGGCGCCAAGGGCGCCAGCGAGATCATTTTCAAAAAGGAAATAACAGCATCTGATGATCCCGCTAAAAAGCTTGCTGAAAAAGAAATGGAATATGCGGAAAAGTTTGCCACTCCCTGGTTAGCGGCTGAGAGAGGTTTTATTGATGAAGTAATAGAGCCGAAAGAAACCCGTACAAAACTGATTAAGGCTTTTGCTATGCTGGAGAATAAAGTGGTTAAGCTGCCGAAGAAGAAACATGGAAATATACCTTTGTAAACAGGTATTGTTGTCTATCTGATTTCCCACGATCGCTTTATGCGCGCAATGGTATTTCTTGATTTCCAAAATAGTATAAGAGCCGCAAATATTTTCATTCTTTACAACCTGTTAGTACCCACTAATGGTTCCGAATTCTGTGCATCTGTATTTACAGACAGGTGCTGTTTTCAATTTCTTCGTTTTAATCTGCTGGCCGGGATTTGCGGTATAACGGGATGCAAGCGATCTAAAGTACACAGGCCTGCAGCGTCATTTTTCGTCTTTAATTCGGGCCGCCGAAGAAGCCTCCATAAGCAGGGTGTATGGTGGCATTCACTACCGCTTTAGTGTAAACGAAGGCGCCCTGGCGGGGAAGAAAACCGGGGCAAAGGTCGCGGAGAAAATAGTTCCATAAGCTGCGCGGGCCGGGCAAAGAAAAATTGGGCGAAAACCGTTTCGAAGCCGGGAAGTCATTTCCGGCCGAAACCGGACATTTTTTGTACGGAAATGAACAACCGGCTTGTGCAGCAAAGTTGGTATAATATGTAAATCAGGCAGATAGTGAAATGGCACTTGTTTTGTCGTCAAACAACCATCCCAAACTCCCACCAGCCTATGTTTAGCATTAACCTCAAATCTGCCTGGCGAAACCTGCTCAAACACAAATTCTTTTCAATTATTGCTGTTTCGGGGCTTGCTATTGGGTTGTGTGCCTGTATCCTGATCATCGAGTATGTTAATGCGGAACTGGGTGTTGACCGGTTCCATACAAAACTGGATAAACTATATCGCGTGGTGAATGACCGTTACCAGCAGGGTGCACGGGTACAGCACAGTACCATGACCTATTCCGGCATTGGTAAGGCCATAAAACAGGAGATACCTGAAGTAGTTGCCTATTGCCGCGTGTTGCCTTACAGGGTGGAGGTTATTTCGTGGGGTGATAAAAAAATTGCCGACCAACGCGCTATTGCCGTGGATACATCTTTTCTTTCCATGTTTACTTACACCTTGCTTGCGGGCGACAGGCAGACTGCTTTGCGGGAACCCAACAGCATCATTGTTTCAGAAAAAATGGCAAGGGAACAGTTGGGTGTAAAAGAACCGCAAACCTTGCTTGGGCAAATGATGGTATTCGATACAGATTCGCTTCCCTATAAAATAACGGGTATCTGCAAGGAGCCACCCGTCAGGTCGCAATTGCACTTTGATCTCCTGATCTCCTATATTTCGCTCTACAGCAACAGCGGCAACAACCGGTCGGCCATAGCCGATTATGATTTTACACAACCTTTTTTCTGGCAATACATTCAGTTAAAGGATGGAGCTGATCCTAAAACAGCAGAACGGAAATTTGCAGCTTTGAAACCAAAATATTTTCCGAAGGCGGCGTCTTCCGGCATACGGGAAGAATTTTACCTGCAGCCTTTGAAAAAAGCCTATCTCTATTCCGATTTTGAATATGAGATCGGTCCAACCGGTAATTACCGCATCGTATGGAGCCTGCTGGTGATTGCACTATTCATACTGGTGCTGGCCTGGATGAACTATATCAATTTGTCTACTGCCCGGTCGCTGGAAAGGGCAAAGGAAGTAGGTATAAGAAAAGTAACAGGTGCATCAAGGGGGCAACTGGTTAAACAGTTTTTGATAGAAGCGCTGCTGGTAAACATAGTGGCGATCTTTACAGCGATTGCGCTTACCCAATTGCTGCAGCATGCATTTAATCAAATGATCAACCGCGAACTTTCTATTGGGATACTGTTTGTAGAACAAACTTCCAATACCGGCGTCACCATCCTGTTCATACTTTTTTCGGTAGCGGGTATTTTTTTATCCGGTTTTTATCCTGCATTTGTGCTTTCCGGGTACAATCCACTGAAAGTCTTAAAAGGAAAGTTTGCACGATCTGTTTCCGCTGCAATGCTCAGGAAAAGCCTGGTCACTGCACAATTCGCCATCAGTATACTACTTATCATCGGTTCTTTTGTTGTGTACAGGCAACTCCGGTTCATGACAGGGCAATCGCTGGGATATAACATGGAGCAGATGATGATCTTAAGAAAACCGGTACTGAGCAACCCGGGTGCGGCATTTATGAGCCATGCGGATGGATTTATCAATGCTGTGCAAAGCCTGGCGCATGTGAAAGGCGCCGCCGTTTCTGCAAAAATACCGGGGGATGAACTGGGTAAGATCAATGGGGTGAACAGGACGGATATTGCTATGAACAATTCCGCTACCATGGCCAATATGGGTGTGGATGCACGTTTTATCAACCTTTACCAGATGAAACTTTTGGCAGGAAGGAATTTTTCTCCACTGGATTATGACAGCGACCCCGCAAAACTGCAAACACTGATCATCAATGAAACCGCTTTACGGCAACTGGCTTTTGGCTCGCCACAGGAAGCCATCGGTAAATCAATAAAGGCATTCAATCGCACCTGGAACATCATAGGTGTCGTGGCCGACTTTCACCAGCAATCATTGAAAAGCGGGATAGAACCGGTGCTGCTGTTACCGGCTCTGCAGGGCCAATACAGCCAGTTCTCTATAAAAATAGATCCGAAGCAGCTACCCGAAACCGTTGAAGCCATTCAAAAAGCCTATGCCAGCTATTTTCCCGGGAATGTTTTTGATTACCATTTCCTTGATGAAAAGTTTAATCGCCAATACAGCAACGATTACCTGTTCGGCAAGGTATTCGGCCTGTTTGCAGCATTGGCCATACTGATTGCCTGCCTGGGATTATCGGGTCTGTCGCTGCTTACAGCTACCCAGCGAACCAAAGAGATTGGAATACGTAAAGTGCTGGGCGCTTCAGTAACAGGTATCGTACTGTTACTGTCGGGGGATTTTATTAAACTGGTACTGCTCGCGATCATCATCGCATCACCTGTTGCCTGGTATATGATGCATCTATGGCTGCAGGATTTTGCCTATCGTGTCAATATCAGCTGGTGGATATTTGTGTTAACAGGTTTGTTGTCACTGGTTATTGCGCTCCTGGTGATAGGCTTTCAGACGGTGCGATCAGCCATTGCAAATCCCACCACCAGTCTCCGGGCCGAATAAATAATGGCAGGAAAAAGCATCATTTCACAGTCAAAACCATCCTTATGTTTTTATCAGTCTTTCCTCTTCTGCGCGGCGCCATCGTAGCTATATTCTTATTGTGCTCACCGCATGCCCTGTTGGCGCAAGCCACGCGTTTTGAAAACTATAGCCTGGAACCGGTGCAGGTGAATATGTCGGTTACAAATATCGATGGCAAAAAAGTGGTAAGGGTATCAAGGGACACAGCAACTAAAGGAGCCGATATACCCACATTCGTTCGACTGAGTAACATTAGTGATTTCAGCAACGGCACTATTGAAGTAATGTTGTTGAGCAGGCTGTTGCCCACCGCTGATCCTGCTGCCAGGGGTTTTATCGGTGTAGCATTCAGGATTACTAAAGACAACAGCCAGTTTGAATCCATTTACCTCAGGCCCACCAATGGAAGGGCGGATGATCAGCTCCGCAGGAACCACTCCACGCAATATTTTTCCTATCCTGATTATCCATTCGCCCGCCTGAGAAAAGAAGCTGAAGGAAAATATGAATCCTATGCCGACATGGGACTGAATGAATGGATCAAAATGAAGATCGTAGTACAGCATGCGCAGGCCAAACTTTATCTGAACGATAATCCGCAGCCGGTCCTGATTGTGAACGACCTGAAGCTGGGCGCGGAGGGTAGTGGTGCAATCGGTCTTTGGGTGGATTCAGGTACGGACGCATTTTTCCGGGATATTAAAGTGGTAAAAGAAAATTAGTTTGAACCTATTGTTGTAATCTATCCAGATACATTTTTTCCAGTTTCCATTTTTTAAGCATGATAGCCGCATACTTCCGGGCCTTCTTTTTCCCTTTTGTTATAGAGGCTTCTTCCGGATTTAAGAAGTAACATGGAAGTATACCTTTATAAATACGTAACAGTCTTATTAAATGGGTAGCTACGTTTAGTCAAGCCAGTTAGGATGTTTTTTGCTTGCGCCTGCCAGGCAGATGGTTTAAGTTTTTAATTAGAATTGTGTAAGAAAGCTCTGGTGAACCTGGGTCCATTGCATTTTGTAATAGTTTTTTTCAACTTCACTGCCAATCAGCTTTTCCATCAAAATTTATTGCCAGCCAAAGGCATCTAAAAATACATGGTTATGGCTGGCAATAACCTGGGACATTAAACGCCTTATTTTTTTACTAGCTTAGTTATAGCTTCCCAACTGGCAGCAAAACTGTTGGCCGAAAGTTTTAGAACTGCGCTTTATTGAACCAAATCGACAAATAATTGGACTAATCTACATAGGACTTCCTCTTATTGTAAAAGACTTTTGTGCTTTAATAATCCATTAATAAAAGCTATTTATACTACTCATTCCTTACTGGAAATAGGGAAATACGTTTTGTAAAGTCATTTTAAAAATAAAACAAAAAACATGGGACTATCTAATTTAGGGATTTTTCATACTGTTATTGGCATCATTGCCATTATAGCTGCAATCATATCTTATGTACGGTATGGTAAAATAAATTTAGGGCACCTGACTGGTAAAATTTACTTTTACTTTACAATCATCACTTCCCTGACATCCCTGGGCATCTCTAAACGCGGAGGGTTAAATCCGGGTCACGCTTTTGCGCTATTTATAATAATTTTGTTATTGGTAGCCTATTTTCTTCATGCTAAAAAGCAAGGAAATAACAGGTCTCGTTTTTTCGAGAATTTTTACCTGTCTCTTAGTTTTTTCTTTTCATGGCTCCCTACTATTAATGAAACCTTTACCCGTGTTCCAGTCGGACATCCCTGGGCTAAAGGCCCCGCAGATCCATTAATTGCTAAGACACTTCTCCTTTTCCTGGTACTATTTATTGTTGGTTCTGTTTATCAATTCAGGCAACAACGGAAACTTAACAAAGCTTAGAAATATAGGCGTGCTTTTAGTACTGTACAGCAATAAACCATAAAGGGTTTTTGATGCGCAGTGCTGTTATTTAAAAAATGGCATTGTTTGTTGAACCAGGTTGTCAAATAGTTGACCGAATTCACAAAATCTCTCTCTTCTATGCAGCGCAACTTTGCATTGTCAATAATGACATTAACAAATTAAAAGAAATAAAAATGAAAAGAACAGCAAAAGCTCATTGGGCAGGTACCATAAGAGAAGGCAAAGGCGAATTAACTACAGAAAGTGAAATTTTAAACAAAGCGAACTACGGTTTCAAAACTCGTTTTGTTGGCGGAGAAACAGGCACAAATCCCGAAGAATTATTAGCCGCAGCACATGCAGGGTGTTTTACAATGGCTGTTAGTGCAGCACTAACAGAAAAAGGTTTTAATCCGGCATCATTGGATACTGAAGCAACTGTTACAATGGAAAACTTTAATATCACGTCCGTACATCTTTCAATTACCGGGTCCGTATCTGGAATTAGTGCAGATGAATATGAGGCTATCACAAAAAGTGCAGAACAGAATTGTTTAATCTCGGGAGTATTGAATATACCAATCAGTTCAGAAGCACATTTTGTGTCTCAATTAAAATAATTATTTTAGCTATAGTTGGGAAGGTTTTTATGGCGGTGTAAATTATTTAGCAAACCGCCATAAAAACTTTTAATTTTCGGGGATTGGTCATCTTCCTGGCCATTTCAACCTTATAACTTATAAATTTCAGAGAATGATAATCGACTATAGGAAAATTGATTTGCTTGGAAAATCATTCATCCAGAAAATAGTATTACAACCACCTTTTGAATTCACTTTCCCTGTTTCAGAGCAAGCTTGTTTTTTGTATATGTACCAGGGTGAGATGCAATATCAATTCGATGATGAGCCTATAAATATTCCCAATAAGTATTCACTATTTCTAAATTGTCTAAACTCAGGAAAAAAGATACACAACTCAAATGTAAAAAGTAATGGTGAAATTGTAATAGTTACTTTCCATCCGGATATATTGAAGAAAATATATGAAAGAGAACTTCCTCCCTTGCTTCAACGGCCCCGAAATACAGTTTCTAATCTCTCAAGTGAAAAAATAAATAATGACTTTTTGATACAAAAATATATTGAAGGTCTCTTGTTTTATTTTGAAAACCCATCTTTAGTAAATGATGATATCCTGATTTTAAAATTGAAGGAAATCGTTCTTTTACTATCGCAAACGAAAAATGCCGGAGCGATACAAGTGATATTATCGCAACTTTTTTCACCGGCCACCTATACTTTCAAGCAAATAATAGAAGCGCACTTATTTTTACAAGTTGGTATCGAAGAGTTGGCACGTAAAACCAATTTAAGCCTTTCGTCGTTTAAAAGAGAATTTACAAAATTGTACAATGACTCCCCTGCCAATTATATTAAAACCCAAAGGCTGGAAAAAGCTGCCGAACTACTTTTAGCTTCTGATAAACGGATCACAGATATTGCCTTTGATTGCGGATTTAATGATTCGGCAAATTTCACTAAAAGCTTTCATGATAAATACCATATTACGCCAACTAATTACCGGTTGAAGCTAAATAATAAACAGTAGCGTCTCGGCGTGGGGATTTGATTTGACGGTAACAGCCTTTGAAAAATGGAAAGTAGCGTTGTCACTGGCCTGTTTCCAAAACTACCTTACTAATAAAAATGTTCCTTTTAAGAAAACCGGTCCGTTATTGTCATTGCCGGAGATAATATAAATATAGGCTCCGGTATTTTGAATTACATTATTGACAGTTCCATCCCATCCTTGATTAATGTTTGCAGTGGAAAAGATTTTTTTCCCCCACCTGTCATAAATACTAAAGTTTTTTAGCTGCAGCGAAACACTGGGAGGTATCCTGTATATATCGTTTTTTACATCACTATGGGGTGTGAATGCAGTAGGCATATATAATTTCTGCTCAATTTTTATGATGGCAGTTGCAGCGGCTGCGCAATTACCTGCACTAACTACCCTTACCGTATACACTGTATTCTTTTGCAGCGGAATTGTTACCGGCGTGAGTGTGTTAATGTCATTAAGGTCTGCTGCAGGCGTCCATGTATAGGCAGCAAAAGAACCCTTTATAACAGCCTGCAACTGTACCTGGGTTCCAATATTAACCACCGTATCTGACGGATATAATTTTAGCGAAGGAGCATTGTCCACCGACAATTTAACAATGTTGGATGAAACAGGGGCAGTGCAACCGTTCGGATTGGTTAGCACACAATACACTTCGTCATTATCAGCCAGGTTACTGCTATTGAAATGATTGCTGCTATCCCCTGTATCAGTTCCATTTAATTTCCACCGGATTAAGGGTGATCCACTTCCATTTTGCACATTCGCCTGGAATGTTACGGCCGTACCTGCACAAATTTTATCAGCAGAAGCTGTAATGGTGACAATGGGAGGTGATGAATTGTTTACATTAATCGTGATATCATTGGAAACGGTAGTACCCCCGGGAAAACACGGCAGGGAAGGGGGCGCTGTTATCTCGCATGAAATGACATCGCCATTGGCCAATGTTGAGTTGCTGTAAGTTGCCGCATTTGTACCTGTATTACTTTTGTTCAGTTTCCACTGATAAACTAAACCAGGACCGGCTTGCTGAGTGGTGGCAGTAAAAACAACATTTTCGTTTTTACAAATCGACGTGTTGCTGGCAGCAACCGAAACAGGCAATGATTGCGATGAACCTCCCGTTAATACGATAGTATTGCTTTGCACTTTTGTAGTGCCGCCGCAGACGGGATATGGCAACGTACACCTAATCACATCACCTGCCTGCAGACCAGTGCCTGTCCATTGCGCACTATCTGTACCCACAACACTACCATTTTTTGTCCACACATAAGATGAGCCGGCAACAGCATAGTCTGTTATTGCTGTAAACGTCATATTGACACTGTTGCAAATTTCTGTTGCCGGTGCAGTTATCGCAATCACGGGGTTGCCCGTTGGCGCAACGGCTGCATGCGTGTATAATTTTCTTATGCGCAGATTTTGGTTGTCACATATCAACAAGTCCCCTGCATTATCAAACGCCAGGCCGAGAGGAGATTTTAATGATGCATTTGCCGCCAGGCCGTTATCGCCGCTAAAACCGTTTACGCCGGTACCGGCAATTGTGTTGATAAGTCCTGTAGCAGCATCTATTTTTCTGATCCGCGAGTCATCATACTGTGATATGTATACATTGCCCAAAGGGTCAACCATAACACCACTGGGATCAAACAGGCTGGCATTTACGGCGGGGCCACCATCTCCACTGTGCGCATAAGCATTGTTGCCGGCAATAGTGGTGATAATGCCTGTTCCTGCGCCTATTTTTCGTATGCGGCAGGAATTGGAAGAAAGGCTTTCTGAAATATACAAGTTGCCTTTGGTATCCAGGCAAATGCTATTGGGATAGGGTATTCCGGCATTCGTGGCTGCCCCTCCGTCTCCATTATAGCCTGCCACACCAGTGCCCGCAACAGTAGAAATGATGCCTGTTGCAGCATTGACCTTTCTAATGCGGCTATTCATGAAATCAGCAATGAAAATATTCCCGGCATCATCGATTGCAAGATCCTGGGGCGTGTTAATATTGGCACTAACAGCAGGACCACCATCTCCACTATAACCGGCAATGCCATTACCTGCAACAGTAGTTATAATTCCTGTTGCCATGTTTATTTTTCTAACCCTGTGACCGCTGTATTCAGCAATATAGAGATTTCCCTGTCTGTCCATTCTAACAGCGCTGGCAAACTGGAATAAGGCGTTAATAGCAGGACCGCCATCACCGGAACCTCCATAACTGTCGGAACCAGCTATCCTGGTAACCATCCCTGTGGACCAGGAAAGCTTTTTAATAGCATTGCCACAAGTGAAATATATATCGTCATTGGGAGCTACACAAACGCTTCGGGGATAGCTTAGTGGAATGCAAAGTGGGCCTGCGTCGCTTAAGTAGCAGGCGCTGATGCCATTACCTATAATGGTAGTAATGTATTGTGCATTGGAAAAGCTGCTTGTAACAAGAAAAATGAATAAAATAGTTATTTTTAAATAACTGCGTTTCATCGTTTGTTTTAAACCGGGTTTTATTGGCTGACTTATTGTAATGCGTAAATAGGGCAGTTCAAATCACCATAAACATACATGTTTCTAACGATAAATGCAATCTGATATTTTAAAGGAAACAGTACGCATAAAATCTTATCTTATTTCCAATTGTGCTGACCTTGAATGACCGACCGGACAGCCATGGGACCAGGCTTACCCCTGATTTTTTTCCAGGTCGCCCTTTCCAGTTTAAGCAAATAACTGCGTTTGATCAGGTTGGTTAGGACAGCCTTCTTCTCAATAATCCCGTTATTGATTTCGAAATAGAAAGTGTGGCAAGGGCTACTCCGTTTTACAAGATCGGATATTCGCAATACAGGGTCATATTCGGGGTCTTCGTACTGGAATAAATGCCTGCGTTTTTAAGGGAGGCAACAATTATTAAATAGAAAATTGACTCAGGGTTAATACTTAATTCATTTAGGACACTCTGAGCTTTTCAGTGTGATGCAGGAATGCCCCACAAAAACCGCTGCCCGCACATAATAATCTATCTTTTTTGTAGTATCATCCTTAGTATTTCCAACCCGTATTTGCGAAATACTACAGCTCCCATTGAAGACCGATGGTAACGGTATGTGTTTTATACTTATAGTTAAATGGCTTGTGTGGCTCGGCGCTGCTCCAATACAGGTATTCAACATAGGCTTCGGTGAGATCGGAGACATACTGGTAATTAAAGGAAACGATCGTTTTTTTATTTGTATGAAAACTAATGCCTGCACCGGCAACAGCACTTATGACTGTGGGCTTTGTTTTAAAATCAACCCTATCTGGTCCTGTGCTGGATTTGTCGACTAATTTAAAGTTAACAGCGGGACCACATTCTATATTTATGCCTGCTGCGTTGTTGAGCGATAGTACCAACCCGGCGAGTACCGGCAAAAAAATATAGCCTGTCTTAAGTTTGTCTTTATACAATTCGTAACTATTCTCCTCGGGGTTTACCTGCTTTTGAAAATAGCCGAGCCCATATTTGAAGTATACGATATTGCTAAACTCATGTTTCATGGCTGCATATACCAAAAATCCATCGCCGCCTTCCTGCTTGCCGGAAAGGCGGTAACTTGCATTGAAGGGCCGATCTTTTTCTACCAGTGTCCCGCCAACACTACTGTGGTTGTAACCACCAAAAATACCAACGAATGTGTTTTTGGAATTCTGTGCTTTGGCAGCAACTGCAAACACAAAGGCAAAATAGAACAGGATAATGATTTTAAAATTTCTCATCTTATTTAATCAGGATAGTTGGATACAATTACGCTTGCACGGCAATCATCTGCACATTTGAAACGTGAATATATAAACGTTGTGGCAATCCTGCAACAAATCCCAGCGAATTTGCGGGCTTGAAGCCGAAAGTCCAGTAAAGCTTCAACCGTAGAGGTGAGCGACCAACGACGATCTCCAATGCTGGCTTCATAAAAATCTATGTCTTTTGCAGTATCCACTAATCGCTTTATTGAAACTGAAGGCGCTTTTAATAAGTTCGTTCAGAATATTCTTCTTTTCACGGATTTTATTGTTGATGAAATCCCCGCAAAGCCAGTTTGAAGTATGCTTGTCAAATAAATTTTTAGACTTCGTCAATTATCAAAAACTATTTTTTGTTCGTTGCAGCAGCAACAGCCAACCAGCCGATCACAAGTTTTATTTAGTTTTGAACCTGAAAAAAATCTGCAGCATGAACTTCAGGTCAAAATTGCCCTATGTTACCAACCATATTTTTTCGCACATCACTGCCCTGGCGCAACAACACAATGCGCTGAACCTGTCGCAGGGTTTTCCCAATTTTGAGCCGGCACAGGGGTTAAAAGATTTGGTGAGCGAATGTATGCAGGACAAAAGCCTCCCATCCGTTCATCAGTATGCGCCCATGCCCGGCCTGCCGCTGTTGCGTGAACAAATAGCAGCTAAATTATCGGCAACTTACAATATCGCTGTTAATCCCGAAACGGAAATCACTATTGGCATCGGCGCCACAGAAATGATCTTTTCGGCTATCGCCGCTTTTGTATGGCCTGGCGATGAAGTCATTATCATTGAGCCCTGTTTTGATATCTACCGGCCGATCATTGATATGGTGGGTGGCAAAACAGTTGTGTACAAGACCCGTTACCCAAATTTTGCCATCGACTGGGATGAGCTGGCGGGCCTCATCAACAGCCGCACCCGTATCATATGCATCTGTACACCCAATAATCCTACCGGTACCTTATTTACCAAACATGATATTGAACAGCTTACCGCACTGGTGCACAACACTGATATTCTCATTGTAAGCGATGAAGTGTATGAGCATGTGATCTTCGACGGTGCCAGACACGAAAGCCTTTTGCAATACCCCGGGCTGCGCGAAAGAACCTTTGCTGCTTACTCATTTGGCAAAACTTATCATATCACGGGCTGGAAAGTCGGTTATTGTGTGGCGCCACCTGCTTTAACAGTGGAACTGAGAAAAGTGCACCAGAATGCTGTGTATGCTGCCAGCCATCCCTTGCAAAAAGCCATCGCGTTGTACATGCAGCAATCCACTGATTATTTGGAATTGCCTGTATTTTACCAATGCAAGCGCGACTTGTTCCTGCAAGCCACCATTGCCTCGCGTTTCCGTCCGCTTCCATGTGCCGGCGGTTATTTCCAGTTGTTTGATTATTCGGAAATTTCTGATGAAAACGACGTTGCTTTTTGTGAGCGATTGATCAGGCAACATGGTGTAGCGGCCATTCCCGTTTCCAGGTTGTACACGGATCAGCAGGACGATCACATCATCCGGTTTTGTTTTGCGAAGACGGATGAATTGTTGCTGGCGGCGGGGGAGAGATTGTGCCGGGTATAACCAGCTGGCGTTATCAAAAAGCAATAAAATAGGAACCGGGTTTTAGCGGGTGCTCTTCACAAAAAGACGAGTGCTTCCTGTATCCGTCTTCAAATCTTATAATGTAATGAAAGGGTGCCGGTGGGCATCGGTAATACATATCACTATCTATATTATGTTTACATCATAATAATTCCTGGTTGTTGCTTTTTAGGTGTATCCGAAGCATACCCTGATTTACGAAGAACTGTAAAAAAACTGTAAATATATTAACGTGCTAAAACGGGAGCCAAACCCCGGCCAAAAAAGACAAAACCCACGCCAATTGACTTTGACGTGGGTTTGATGCTTTTAAGAATTGTTAGTTCTTGCCTTTTGTAGCCCGTAGGGGAATCGAACCCCTATTACCAGAATGAAAATCTGATGTCCTAACCGGTAGACGAACGGGCCATGTGTTTTTCGGACGGCAAAGATAACAGCCGGGACAAATCTTGCCAAAACTTTTTTGAATTTTATCCGCCCTTTGTGCAAGATACCCCAATTGCTCCCGGAAAGGGCTTAAATCGTGGTTTTTGCCAAGTTTAATAGCCCGGACAGTTAAAAAACGGCGGTTTTGGAGATCATTTTTAAGGCCGAAAATGTAAAACATAATATATTTCAATATTGTACCTTCGTCACCTCAAAAATTTTTAACTAATTAAATCTAATTGAACAATGAGTACTGTTAAAGTCGCCATTAATGGTTTTGGACGCATAGGCCGGTTGGTATATCGCCAGATATACAAAATGGAAGGAATAGACGTGGTGGCCATTAATGATTTAACAAGTCCAAAAGTACTGGCACACCTTTTAAAATACGATAGCGCACAGGGCCGTTTCGAGGCTGACGTAAAATCAACCGAAGACGCCATCGTAGTAAACGGGGAGACGGTAAAAATATACGCACAAAAAGACCCTTCCCAAATTCCCTGGGGCACACACAATGTAGATGTGGTAATTGAGAGTACCGGTTTCTTTACCGATAAAGATAAAGCAGCTGCACATATTAAAGCAGGCGCTAAAAAAGTGGTTATCTCTGCGCCCGCAACCGGCGATTTGAAAACGGTTGTATTCAATGTAAACCATTCTATTCTCGACGGCAGCGAAACCATTATTTCCTGCGCTTCCTGCACTACCAACTGCCTGGCCCCCATGGCCAAAGTGCTTAATGATACTTATGGCATTGTACAGGGTATCATGACTACCATACACGCTTATACAAACGACCAGAATACGCTGGATGCACCCCATCCAAAAGGCGATTTGCGCCGCGCCCGTGCCGCAGCCGCCAATATTGTACCCAATTCTACAGGAGCCGCCAAAGCAATCGGCCTGGTATTGCCCGAGCTGAAAGGTAAACTGGATGGAAGCGCACAACGCGTTCCCACCATTACAGGTTCATTAACTGAACTGGTAAGCGTATTGGGCAAAAAAACCACCGCGGAAGAAATCAACGCAACCATGAAAGCCGCATCCAATGAAAGCTTTGGCTATACAGAAGATGAAATTGTAAGCTCAGACATAATAGGCAGTCATTTTGGTTCTTTGTTCGACGCTACTCAAACCAAAGTATTAACAGTGGGTGAACAACAATTGGTAAAAACGGTTAGCTGGTACGATAACGAAATGAGTTATGTAAGCCAGTTGGTGCGCACCGTACATCATTTTGCAGGTTTAATCAGTAAATAACTTCCTGTTGTTATAAATTTTGAATTTTAAATTTTGAGTTGCTCCTGCGCAGAAGATTTGCCGCAAAAAAGGATTCAAAATTTAAAATTCATTATTTAAAATATTCCCATTATGAGCAAATTCTCCAACTATAATTTCGCCGGTCAGAAAGCTTTGGTACGGGTAGATTTTAATGTGCCATTGGATAAGCAAACATTTGCTATTACAGACGACACAAGAATGAAGGCCACCATCCCAACAATAAAAAAAATACTGGCCGATGGGGGCTCTGCCATTCTGATGAGCCACCTGGGCAGACCAACAGACGGGCCCACAGACAAGTATTCACTGAAACATCTGGTAAAGCATTTGGGTGAACTGCTGGATGGCACAACTGTTTTGTTTGCGAATGACTGCATTGGCGAACAGGCTTATCTTACAAGCGGAATGCTACGGCCAGGGGAAGTGCTCCTGCTGGAGAATCTCCGTTTTTATAAGGAAGAAGAAAAAGGAGATGAAAAATTTGCAGAAAAATTAAGCAAACTGGGTGATGTATACGTAAACGACGCGTTCGGTACCGCACACCGCGCACATGCTTCCACCGCAGTAATTGCCAAATTTTTTCCGGCAGAAAAAAGAATGTTTGGTTTGCTGATGGAAGGAGAAGTATCCAGTGCTGAAAAAGTAATGCACGACACACAAAAACCTTTTGTTGCCATTATAGGAGGTGCAAAAGTGTCTGATAAGATCCTGATTATAGAAAACCTGCTCGAAAGGGCTACAGATATTATCATTGGCGGAGGAATGGCCTATACGTTTATGAAGGCCGGCGGTGGTAAAATCGGCAACTCGCTCTGCGAGGAAGACCGTTTACAAACTGCAACGGATCTTTTGAAAAAGGCCGAAGCAAAAGGGGTATGCATTCATCTTCCTTCCGATTCCATTATTGCAGATAAATTTGCCGCCGATGCCAGCACATCCACAGCACCCAGCAATAATGTACCCGATGGTTGGCTCGGACTTGATATAGGTCCTTCTGCCTGCGATCAGTTTTCAAGTGTAATCAAAAAGTCCAAAACCATTTTGTGGAATGGCCCCATGGGTGTGTTCGAAATGCCCAAATTTCAGCATGGTACCAGGGCCATTGCTACGGCAGTAGCCGCAGCTACCCAGTCGGGTGCTTTTTCACTGGTAGGTGGGGGGGATTCTGTTGCAGCAGTAAACCAGTTTGGTTTTGCTGATAAGGTAAGTTATGTGTCAACCGGTGGTGGTGCCTTGCTGGAGTATTTTGAAGGAAAAGTATTGCCGGGCATTGCAGCCATAAAATAATTGCCAGACAATTGATCATAGTAATAGCCGCTGGCCGAAAGGCTGCGGCTTTTTGTTTGCCGCTGATAATTGCAGGTGAACGCTATACTGCACAATGAGCCGATCAGCCGATAAACCAATCGCTGATCAGCCAATTATCGCATCGCCACCGGTAATGGTAAATAGCCTTCGGGATATTGAACCTTTGTCAAAAACAACCCGTGCCCCGGTACCGAAAAATCTGCCAGCCTGCAATCCCTTGCTTCAATAATCGTTTTGAATTGTTCAATGCTGATCTTGTTTCTGCCAGCCTGCAGCATAGTGCCTGTCAGGCCGCGTACCATACCACGCAAAAAACGGTTGCCTTTTACGCTGTAAATTAATTTGTCTTCTTCCTGCTTCCATCCGCTTTCTGTAATGGTGCAGTTAAAAGTTTTAACCTGCGTGTTCCGTTTGCTGAAGGACGTAAAATCTGTATACAATTTAATCACTGCAGCAGCCTCCTGCAGGGTTTCCATATTAAGCGCATAAGGATAGTAGTAAGCCCTGTCTGCCAGGAACGGATTTTTATGGCGGTAAATATGATAGTCATAACTCCGCGCAACAGCATCAAACCGGCAATGTGCACCGGCAGATACCTGGTACAAGTTTTTTACAACAATGTCTTTTGGCAGAATGGCATTGATCTTATACCTGAAATGTTCATGAATTTCCCCGTCAAAATCAAAATGAAAAAAGTTTTGCAACGCATGCACGCCCGCATCAGTTCTCGAAGAACCTGTCATGGTTACAGCCTGCTTCTGCAATATGGCGAATGCCTTCTCTACCGCTTCCTGAACGGTATTGGGCGCATTCTTCTGTACCTGGAAGCCACTGTAGTCGGTTCCTTTATATTGCAGTTCCAGAAAATAGCGCTGTGGCATAAATAAGGTATACTGTATTAATTGCGGAGCATGGCCTTAAACCGGTTGAGGTAGTAGTCATTCTTTATAAGTTCTCCGAGAGTAGAAAAATTGCCACTGTCCGATACAAAAGGATAAATGGCATCAAACCACTTGTATTTTCCTTCATCGGTTTTGAAAAGTTCACTGAGGGCTCTAACCTGCTTAACAGAAAAACATTTCTGTTTAAATACTTTTTTGGCCAGTACAATCCGGTCATCATCTGAAGCAACCAGCAGCATTTTAATTCTCAGTTTGTCAATATCGCTTTCTGTAGCGGTCTCCTTGCAATCGGAGTTTAACGCCAGGGATGGTTTTGTGGTTGTCTTCGATGAATCTGGTATGCTGCCGGCGGAACCGGTATCTTTTTTAATGGACTGCACCACTGCTTGCGCTGCCATGCTGTCTTTTGCAATCTTGCCGGTTGCATCCGAATCTTTTTTTGCAGGTGGTATTATTGTTTGACGTGTATTGCTGGCTGCAGCAGTATCCTGCGTTGCTTTACCGGCAGCATTGGTATCGGTTTTTACAACAGGCGCTACAGGTTTCTCTGTAACAACCAATGGAGTGCTGTCTTTTATTATTTTACCCTGGTTAGTAATATTGCCGGGAGATTTTATCTCTTTTGGCGGTTGTCTGTCCTGTTTGGCCACTGCTACCGGTTCAATAAATGGAATACTTATCCTGATGGTATCAAACCTTTCGTTGGATTCATCAACAAATACGGCCACATAAGAAGTATCAGTCAGTAATTCGGCAGCTTTGTTTACAAGCGGTCGGTGTCTTTTTGCCGGAACGTTTGCCAGCGAATCATTTTTCTCCGCAGCAGATTTGCGCAGGTCATTTTTAACCAGGGCTGCTGCAGTATCCTTTTTCAGTGTGGTCAGTGTGTCTTTTTTTGTGGCAGCCTGGGTTTTCTCTTCTTTCTGTGGGGTTGATTTTTTTGCAAGCGCTTTATTGGCATCTGTCGAACCACCAGTCATGAAAATGATGGTATCTTTTCTTTCTTTCGCGGTATCCCTTCTCTCTTTTTTAGCTTGTGCAACAGCGGTTGGCAAGGGTGGAGCTGATCTGTTTCCAATAGTGGTGGTATCTTTTTTCTGCTTTGAAATAGTCTTACCCGGAAAAGGAGGGGGTAGGTTGTTTTTTACCGGTTCAACGGCCGGCTCAGTATTGCTAATTGCCGGTGGCCCGGTATTTTTTGCTATCGCTGCAGAGTCGGCCGCAGCTTTCTTATTCTTATCAGAAACGGCCATTTCCCTGGCTGTATCATGCGTAGCAACGGTCACGGCGCTGTCTTTTTTTGAACTGGCCGCTATTTTGTCGGTCACGCTGCTGTCTTTTCCTGCGGGCAGTTTTTTTACGATTGCCATGCTATCTTTTCCAGATAAATTTTCTGCAACAGGTGCAATGGTATCCTTTTTCTTTTCTTCAACAACAGCAACTACGGGTGGTGGAACTGGTTTCGGTGGTTTATTGATGGTATACAACACAGAGGTATCGTTTACTGCATTGGCCAGCAACATTGAAAAAGCATCGCTTTTTTTGGTGCCGGTTATTTCAGGGCTTTTTTTTTCGCCGGCAGGATTGCTGTTCATTATAACAGCCAATGTTTGAAGATTAAACAAACCCCATCCTTTGTCTCCAAAATTTTTTACGGTATAGCCGCCGTCTTTGTGATTGATCGGAATGTTAAAATGCTGTTCTGGAAAAACATTTTTTGGAAACCCGATTGTTACTATTGCTGTACTGTCGGCCAATTTTGAAAGTATCAGGTAACCGCCTGACGTTGAGCTATAAACATTGGCATTAACCCTCACATAAAAAGGCTGGTTATTTTCTGTTTGTAAGTAAATGAAATATTCCTGCTGGCCAAACGTTTGCAGGGTAACAAAAAACAAAATGAACGATACAGCCAGGTACTTCATGCAGTAATTAGTGGTGATTTGCCAACAAATCTAATAGAAAACAGGCATTAGCATTGCCATTTACCATTTTTTTTACAAACTGAGCAGAACTGCCGCCTATCTTTACGGCTTTTAAAAACAAAATAATGAAGAAACTTTTTTTTATTCCGTGCTTGCTTGCACTTGCTGTTTTTGTCAACGGTCAATCATCCAGCGAAAAGCCCGAAGATATCTACAGGGCTACCAGCCCGCGTATAAATGATCTGTTACATACAAAACTGGATGTAAGATTCGACTACAATAAATCTTATCTCTATGGCAAGGCCTGGATTACATTAAAACCTCATTTTTATGCTACTGATTCCCTGCAGCTGGATGCAAAGGGAATGGATATCAACAAAATAGCGCTGGTAAAGGGAAATGCCCTGTTGCCCTTAAAGTATAAATATGATGGTATGTTGTTGAATATACAACTGGACAGGGTATATGCTGCCGCTGACAAATACATGGTTTATATTGATTACACCGCAAAGCCAAATGAATTAAAAGTAAAAGGAAGCGACGCTATTAAAGATGCCAAAGGTCTCTACTTTATAAATCCAAAAGGGGAGGAGAAAGGCAAGCCTACCCAGATATGGACGCAGGGAGAAACAGAAGCCAATTCTGTATGGTTTCCCACTATTGACAAACCCAACCAGCGTTGTACAGACGAAATTTATATGACCGTTCCTGAAAAGTATGTAACGCTGAGCAATGGTCTGCTTATCAGTCAGAAAAAAAATGCGGATGGTACAAGAACCGACTATTGGAAAATGGATCTGCCGCATGCGCCCTATTTATTTTTTATGGGGGTAGGCGATTACGCTGTTATAAAAGACGCCTATAAGGGTAAGGAAGTAAGTTATTATGTAGAAAAACCTTATACTTCCGTGGCCCGCAAGATATTTGGGCTTACGCCTGAAATGATTGCGTTTTATGTAAAAATCACCGGTGTAGAATATCCCTGGGCAAAATACAGCCAGATAACAGGCCGCGATTATGTAAGTGGTGCCATGGAAAATACAACAGCTACATTGCATACCGATGCCCTGCAACAGGATGCCCGGGAACTGGTTGACGGTAATAAATTTGAGGAATATGTGGCCCATGAATTGTTTCACCAGTGGTTTGGCGATTTGGTAACAACAGAAAGCTGGAGCAACCTTACCGTAAATGAATCATTTGCCAATTACAGCGAAGTATTGTGGAACCAGTACAAATATGGCAAAGATGCCGGCGATGATAAAAATTTTGAAGACATGCAGGGTTACCTGGGCAGTCATAGTGAAAGTAAAGACCTGGTGCGTTTTCATTACGCCGATAAAGAAGATATGTTTGATGCCGTTAGTTACAATAAAGGAGGCCGTATTTTACATATGCTGCGCACCTTTCTTGGCGACAGCGCGTTCTTCAAAGGACTAAACCTTTACCTTACTACCAATAAGTTTAAAACAGGAGAAGCGCATCAGTTGCGGCTGGCGTTCGAAGAAGTAAGTGGTCTTGACCTGAATTGGT
>Ga0163162_10001169_pt1 | contig 24473 bp, 13 predicted proteins | sample S55metaG_FD_115310 | JGI IMG/M metagenome (GOLD analysis project Ga0163162, IMG submission 115310) | Switchgrass rhizosphere microbial communities from Kellogg Biological Station, Michigan, USA - S5-5 metaG | ecosystem: Host-associated > Plants > Roots > Rhizosphere > Soil | place: USA... | reverse complement strand
GTGCGTACATCCACATAAAGCAGGAGCCGAGGATGCCGAGTTGCACATCCGTGAGGTGCATCTCTGTCTTAATAAGGGGGAAGAGGGAGAAGATCGCCTGTCGGTCAGCGTAGTTGAACAGGAAGACGAACCACAGAAGCCCGATAGTGATCCACTTCGTGTGCGTGTTAGGCGCTGATTTCGGCACGTCTTCTCCTGTAATTGTGGGCCTGATATGGCTCTAGGATTCTGCAGCACAATCGTTATAGACGATTGAATGCTTGCATGTCGACATTAGACAAGTTTAATTCTCTATTTGCGGCTAGCGTTCGATATCTTCATCGAGACGGCGAGAGATGTATTTTCCTGCAAAGCATTACCAAATAAAGGTATGTTTGTGTTTATGGATCCAGGGCATGGGGCAACCCATGGATTGGCATACTGTATTCTACATGTCGACACAGCGCTTGAATAGCGTGTATAGTGGCATCTATTACGGCAGCGAAGCGTTACCTGGGACGATCTACCCGAGTTAGAACTTCGACTTGATGCGCTCAGGTTCGGTCTGTCCTGATGGTTTGTATAAGGTGAATCCTTTGACTTCTTTTCGTGGCGTATACGCAGCTTTACTCTCTCCGCGAGCCAGTAATGGCGAATTGGATACGACTTCGTTTCGGCAGCAGGTCATCGAACTGAACAGGTTTGGCCTTCGCGGCTATGCGATCAATGGAGCAACGGGCGAGTTTACAATCGTCTCGGATACGGATGTCGATGAACTGGTGTGCGTGGCTCGGCAGGAGGCTCCTGAAGCGGAGATACTGTGTGGCATCGGCGCCGGCGATCTACGTCTGACCGTGAGACGCGCACGCGTCGCGCAGCTTGCAGGTGCGCATGCCGCATTGCTTCCCATGCCAAACTTCTTTCCTTACCGTGAAGATGACCTGGCGTCATACATCTCGGCTGTAGCGTCTTTGGTGGAGCTACCGATTCTGCTCTACAACTTGCCGCAATTCACTTCAGGTCTGCATGTCGACACCGTTCTCTCTCTCTTCGCAAAACACTCCAACATCGTGGGAATTAAGGACTCTTCAGGTTCGCTGGATATCGTTCGCGCCATAACGGCGGCCGGCTTGAAACACGCGCGCCTGATCGGCAATGACTCTGCGCTGTCTCAAGCACTCACGGAGGGTGTTTGCGATGGGGTGGTCTCAGGAGTAGCCTGCGCACTCCCCGAATTGATGTCTTCGCTGTTTGCAACAGGTGGCCATGGCAATGCTTTTGAGACAAAGAGCCGTCAGCTGAACGAATTCATCGATCATCTTGGGCCGCTGCCTACGCCATGGGGGCTTAAGGTGACTTCCGCGGTACGTGCCTTTACACGCGAGAGCTATCCATTTCCGCTAAGCAAGGCGCGTGAGGTTGAAGTGGCTGACCTTCGCGAATGGTTCAGAGGATGGTTCAAACAAACTCTCACGTAAAATCTCTGGCTGAGCAGCTGCCCAGTGTGTGCAGATGCTCAGCCAATCCCATTAAGCAGGCGAGACGCCACAGAGCGATACCTTCATGCCCATGGCACGGAAGCACTCTGCTTTGGCCATCATGGCCTCGTCAGCAGTGGCTGCATCGTTAGCATATGCAACATGGATGTGATTTGCCTTGTGTTGCGCCATCATCTGATTGCGTGAGACGCCATGCAAAACAGCACTCATCATCGGCCACTGGCGCGTAGTGATGGACCAGCGCCGGTCGGTCTCCTGTTCTGGTAGCCGTACGACGGTACCGCGGCCAAGATCGGCCTTCAACATACCGTCTTCGATGTAAACGCGGCTCCATATGATCTCGCCCGGGCGGCTGTTGCCCTTGAGAGTTCCACCGCCAAGACGGAAGTACATCGGCGGTTGGCGTTCGCTGCTTGCGTCGGCGTATCCATTGGCGAAATGCGCCGCAGGCGCTGCTCCTGATATCTCAAGCACCCAGACGAATCTTCCGTCGAAGTCTTCTCCAAAGCGGAGGTCGTGCAGTGTGTTCTCAGGCGGGAGACCAAGGGTGTTCCATATTCTGTGCGTGACAAGAGCATCGATGCCTGCGCATTCGTCGACCTCGTTGAAGTGAGGAAGCGCTGCGCCTGCAAAAAGCTCCCGCTTTCCATCGGCGGAAAAGACGGGTGGCCGCTCCGTGTTGTTGAGCAGGCCTTCGGCGAGATCAGAGGCGGGAAGCACATCTTTCAGTCCCTGCTGATATTGAATGCCTATGGCGGCGCAGCCGAAGTCGTCGGCAATGCGTACGGCGGAGATGTACATCTTCAGTTGCAGCAGCACCTGAGAGAGCGTGAGTTCGGTTGCTTCGTCGGTGCCAAAGGCGAAGTGCATGCCACGCTGTTGGAGCCATTCGAAGGCAGCCTCTGCCTCGACGTCGTTTACCTGTGTGGCAGCGTAGGCAAGGGAGCTCTGACTGAGCCGTTCCTTGAAGATGCCTGTCCGGTGCAGTAGATGATCTGGCACAATTGCGTTGAACATTCCCATGCAGCCTTCGTCAAAAACACCGAGAATGGCCTTCTCTTTTTTGAGACGAGCGGCTTCTGCTTCTCCGATCTGTGACGCATGGCCAGTTGCGCCTTGAAAGACATGGGCGTGCGAGCGATCGTGTGTGACCGTTCCGGTGCGCATCCACTCTTCGAGTCCGTTTAGGAAAAACTCGTCGGTAAAGTCAACGCTCCAGAGAGAAGAGTAGGGGATACCTGCCTTGGTGAGAGACCCGTTGAGGTTGAGCAGACCGACGAGGCCGGGCCACTGTCCACTCCAGTTAGCGACCGTGAGGATAGGGCCTTTATGCGTGGTCAGGCCTGGAAGCACATGGTGGCTATACTGCCAGACGGCCTCCGCCACAATAAGAGGAGCGTCTTCGGGGATGGTTTTAAAGACATCCATTCCATAGCGTTGCGAATCAAGAAATCCGTGCTTCTTGTCCGGCAAGTAAGGGTGAGCACGAACGACCTTTCCGCCGAGACGTTCTACAGGTTGAGCCAGGGCTTGTTCCATTGCCGCCTGCGCGGGCCAACAGACTTGATTGGCGCCGAGGCGAAGGTCACCGCTGGCTACCAGATAAATGATGCTATCGTCTTTCATTCGGGAGTTCGTCTACCTTTCTATCAATACGACGGGGCCATCATACTGTGCGACGACTCTTTATGTCCACACGATGTCGACACTATGAACGCCAGATTACGAAGTCATCGCGATGCGGAAGTGCTGATCGTGCTTACCCTCATTCGTTCGAAGACCTTAGGTATGGTTCAATCGCCCCCCAATGGCACTCGAATCTCGAGTCCGGTAGCTCTTCTTCATAGAACCTGGCAAGCGGTTCAGTTCACAAGCCTGGCCGCCTGGCGCTTGAAGTCCTCGGCCTTCGCAACATTCCCCTGCCGCTGATAGACATCCGCGAGCGCAAGGTAAAGCTCCGAACTTGGGGGCTGGAACTGCATCTCGTATTCAAGAATCCTCGCCGCCTGCGGATAGTCCCCCACCTGCGCATTCGCCTGTGACATCTGGATTGCTGTCTGCTGGCTCAGTTCATGAGACATTGCGACCTTGGCCGAGAGGGCGGCAATCTCTTTCGACCGACCGCTCTGAGACAGCGCATCCACCAGCCGCGTGAGCGCAGGAACATACTGTGGATCGTCGGCCAGCGAGCGCTGAAACCACAGAATAGCCGCATCGCTTGCGCCCTGCATCGTCGCGCTCAAACCGCGTTTGTAATCGCCGATAGCGTTGCTAAGCTGATTGTCGGCGATAGCTGCGTAGGCGGTCCACAGATCCGTCGTCTCCGGATCGGATGCGATGCGGAAGTTCAGATTCGCGTACGCCTTCTGCTGCGTCGTCTCGTCAGTTGCTGTAATCACAACCCGATAGTTTCCCACCGCGAGTCCTTCGGTGGACAAGTTCCGGCCGGTGAGCATCGTACCGGACTCATCGAAGTTCGCCGCGTCGATCTCCTCGTCCTCCTGATGCGCCTGCTGTCCCACCTGCATTGTTCCGTACGCATAGTGGACCTTGATCTTATGACCCTCGCGCGTCGCGGGGTCTACTGGCTTGCTCCACACCTGGAATAGAAGACGTAGAGCGTCGCCAGTATGTAGCACTGTCTGCTGTACGCCCCTGGGCACAAAGCGCAGCCCCGCCACGCTGAAAGGCAATGCGCCGTTCGCATCACGCTCGGGAGGTTGTGCAGAGAAGATCACCACGCGACTCAGGCCAAATGTTGCCTGCGAGGGATCAGGCACTGCAATCGTCGTTCGCTGCCGCACAGCCGTATGGTTCAGATCATTTGTCAGGGTCGCAACAAGTTGATACTCCCCCGGCGCCAGTGGAATCCGACTCTCCGCGCCAAAGCGCTTGCTCCGTGCGAACGCCATCTGGCTCTCGTTGACTGTACCCATGAGTTTTTCATTTTGCTCGTAGACAAACTTGCCGTCCTTCGTCAGTACGGTAGTCTGTAACGTCAGCGAATAGCCCGTCTTCTTGTCTGGCAAGACTCCGACAATGCCCTGCTCCGCACGTTCGTAGGCAAACAGGCAATGCACCGTCATTCTTCCACTATTGTCACGGAACACGGCAGGCTGAAGCACGGCTGTATTGGCACCCAGGAAGATGCTCGTCGTAATGCGCTCATTGGCGCGACGGTGTTCCAGCATCTCCCTGGTCAGCGGATTGTCGGCCAGCCCTTTGATCGTGCTCAACAACACGTCGGACTGCATACTTGGCGAATAGTCGTTCAAGTCGACGGGTTCTGTAGGAAGCAGCGAGATTGTGGTTCGTGCCACTTCGTTTCCCAACGAACGCTTGATAATGTCGAGGTTATTCCGCTGATCGTTCTTCCCTTCAAGTCCCGTCACCAGTCGCGACGGACCGTCCTGATAGGGCGAGTAAAGCGCATAGTCCTCGCCGATGCTGCGCTTGTAGAAGACAACATAAAAGTGCGACGGTAACGCTGGATTTGCGCCCTCGTAAAACCAGATCTGCAGCGGCCGCACATTGTGCGACTCCGGATAATTTGCCTTCTGCTTAGGCTCGCCCAGCACGATGTAGATATGGCCCCGATCCGTGCGCCAGCCGTCCTGTGCGTTGATGTTGCCGAAGTACTGATTGGTATAAGCCAGCCGGCGATAATGCTCTTCCCTGTATTCGTTGATATCTGAGCCGGGTGCAGGATTGCGCGCCTCCCAGAAGAGCTTTATAAAGTTGTCCCGCTCAGCATCGCTCGAAAGCGCAAGAAACTGCTTCCGTTCCTCACTCTCGATGATGTAATTCACCTCTTCGTTGACCCAGTGACGATAGCGAGGTGAAAGATTTTTAGCAGGATCAACCGCGCGCAGCGGCAAACTCACAGACAGCAGGAGAAGGAGGGAAAGCAGCAGATAGGGCCGTAGTGAGAGCAAACGCAAGGAAGGTGCTCCTCAAAAGAAACGGGAGAGGGTGCTTGCCACCCTCCCCCCGGAAGTTTAAGTCACAGTACGTCTAGAACTCAAACCGCACAGAACCACGTGCGTAGAACGGTGTCTGGAAACCGGTCGGACGGTTGTAATCCTGGTTCAGCGGCGGTGGCGCCCCAACTGCCGACGACGACGTCTGCGTGTACTGAACACGTCCGGTCTGGAACTGGCTATTGGTTACGTTGAACATATCCATAGCGAGCTTCAGTCTGTACTTCTCCCACCGGGACCCAAGCGGAACGTTGTAATCGGTGTGAAGATCCAGTTGCAACGTCGACGGCGTGCGTCCTGCGGCACCGCGGCCACCGATTGGCACCTCGCCCTGATTCAGGTAGATCGGATGATCCCCCAGGATGCTTAGAGGAACTCCCGATTGACCACGCCATCCGGCACCCAGCGTCAGGCCGCGCGCACCGTGTATGAATGGAGTGTCAGACCCCACGTTGTAGCTCAGGAAGAGATTACCTACCGTACGGCGGTCTGTGCTGAGCATGCCGTTCTGGAACTGGTTGCCCAGCAGGTTTAGCTGGCCGGCCGTGAAGTCGAACAGCGAGCTGATTCCAGGGTCGGACTGCCCGTTGTCGTTTCGGTAGGCACCCTCGTAGTTGCCATACAGAGTTCCCCAACGGAAGTTGACCTTGGCGAGCCAGTGGTTGCTGAACCGCTTGTCCAGTTCGAACTCAGCCGCCTGATAACGACGAACCGGATTCACAAAGCCATCGGGGATCCCGTCGCCGCCGCCAGGCAAAGGTCCGGGGCCGTCCATCGTAGCCAGATTCTGGAAGCAGGATCCGCCAACCGGTTGATTCCTTCCATCGATGAAAGGACCACCTACCGCGAAGAACGTGTCGTTGCCAGCAGTGCAGCCTGCCACCGGCGCCTTGTAGGTTGCCGACGTCGGGTTCCCGCTTGGGTTCGCCGCAAGAAACTGCGCCTGGGTATAGGTCACGGCCTTCTCGTTCACCGAGATATCGACGTTCGGAGAAGGATTCGCGATACCACCCACGAAGTTCGAGCTGATCGTCGAGCCTTCGGGCGACTGCGAGCCGATATCCTCAATCACTCTGCCAAGACGGCGATCCGTGTAACGGGCCTTGAATACGAGAGACGGGGACAACTCGCGCTCGAAACCGATGACGTACTCGTCTTCATACTCACCCTTCGTTCCCGGAATGATTCCCTCTCCTGTGGACGATGTGAAGCTCGGCGCGCCGAACCTCGTGATCACGCCGCTCGCGCTTGTTGAGCGTGGCAGGCCATTGAGAGTGTGTGCGTTATCAGGAATGATGGTTAGTGACCCGTCGGCGTTAATGACTGGAGCAAACACATAGGCTGTATCGTCCTGCTCGTTGCCAAGCTGACGGATCGCAGCGTCCAGGGGCATTCCCCAGTAGTTACGGCCGTAGTTGAAGAACAGCTTGCTCCTGTGGTCGCCCATCGGATCGATGTTGATTCCGACACGCGGCGACCAACTGCCGGTGAACGTATAGCCCAGCAGGTTGCCCGCAATCTTTTGCTGCTCCCATCGAACGCCCGCGTTGATGGTGATATAGCGGTTCATCTGATAGACATCGTTTCCATAGGCGGTGTGATAACGTCCGCTCGAATTCACGTTCAGGCCCTGATAGGTCCCACGATTGATGGAAGCGTAGATCTGCTGGCCGAACCGGTTGATTGGGCACTGCGTGCAGGTGCGGTCTGTCGTCGTGAGCGACGATGTCGTATTCGTCGCTGAAACCCGGAACAGAGCGTTCGTGTATTGGCCGTTTGACTTGGCAGGGATGTTCGTAAAGATCGAGGACAAATCCTGCCCTGCCGCATTCTTGCTCGGGATCACAAACAGTGCTCCTGACCGGGATGGCAGGTCGAGGAAGTTTGTGTGATCGTAGGCGTAGCCGGCAGAGAATGTGTGTTGGCCAAGGAAACTAAACATCTTCGACGTATTCGCCGCGATGCTGTAGGTGTTGTTCTTCGATGGCTCGTAGGCGCCAAGTCCGGATATCACTGAGGCTCCGGCAACTGGTAGCGAATTGGCACTCGCATCGGTGATTCCGTAGTCGGTTGTCGCCGGATATTCATCAAAGTGGTTGTAGTTGTACGCATAAGACGCATCAACGAGCCACGTCGGCGTAATCGTGTGCGTCAGGCGAGCGACTTCGTTCTGCGACCCGAACTGCCACGAGCTGGCCGTTGTCTTCGGGAAGAAGGAGGAGATACCGCTTGATCCCACAGCGGCTGCCTGTGCATTGTGCTTTGAAGGGTCGCCAAACGCAGAAGCTTCAAAGGTCGTCGAACTGCGGAAGTGATAGGTGAGCTTACCCGCCCAGCTTAGCGTGGTCGTACTGTACTCACGAGCGCCCAGCGCAACGCTGGCAGCCGGAGCATTCGGATTGGCCTGCATCACATCCTGGCGCAGCGACGGATTGAACGCGCCGAAGAAGAACAGCTTGTCCTTGATAAGGTAGCCACCAAGTTCGGCGGCCGCGTCGTACTGCGGGCTGGAAAGAGTTGAAGGAGGAGTGATCTGCCTGAAACCAAACTGATAGTACTGATAGCGGCTGGCATACCAGGATCCTGGCCCAAAGTAAGCAGCCAGTGCGCCGTGATACTGATTGCCGCCGGACTTGGTTACGATCTGCACAATTCCGCCAGTTGCCTTGCCGTACTGTGGTTCAAAGGCCGTCGTCTTCACGTCGACTTCCTTAACAAAAGCTAGATTGATTCCTGATCCAAGCGAACCGTGATAACGGTTATATGTTCCGATGCTTCCGAACGCTTGATCCGTAATCGTCACGCCGTCCACGACATACAGGTTCTCAAGACCCGATGCTCCGCCGATCGACGGATTCGCCGCGCCCGGCCCGGTCTGTCCTGGGCTTCCGGCTACCTGTCCGCTGGCCACACCCGGCGCCGCATAAAAAATCGCCGAAACGTTTCTAGGCATCGGGACGCTGTTGTAGAACGTGTCAGTCAGGTTTGAAGTGATCGCCGTGTTTTGTGTATCGATCGCCACCGCGGCAGCCGACACTTCTACCGTCTGTCCGACATTTCCTACCTGCATTGTCAGATTCAATGTCGACGATGAGTTGACCACGACCTCATTGTGCTTGGACTCAAGCTTCATGAAGCCGTCCTTCGTTACGGAGACGTCGTATGTGCCGGGGGTCAGGCCTGTCGCGCTGTAGCGCCCCAGCGAATCCGTGGTGAGAACACGAGTTCCCTGCGATCCCGTCAACGTCACCGCCGCGCCTGGTATTACCGCGCCTGTCGAGTCGCTCACCACTCCATTCAAGCCACCCGTAATAGATCCCTGCTGCTGGGCGAATGAACAATACGTCGCAAGTAAAAGCATCAAAACTACATTCGAAATACTTCGCAGAAATCCTTTCATTCTTCCCCCTCGCGAATTCGTGACTACGTTCGGAGCGGCAAGCGAGCTTTCATGCGTACCGGGGAGGTAGTCGCGGAAAATGCTATGAACACCAATTCACTGAGACGACTGGCAATTTAAGCGCCATACCTAAACTCACCTAAGACAATCGTCCTAAGTAAGTGAGGGCAAAGATTATTTTCCTGTTCCCTGAACCTCAATAGGACTTTCGCGATTCTCGACATCGTATGAAAATTGGGATGAAACGCAGAATTCGAGGATGAATTGCAGTAACTGACTCTTTCAACACCACTTCGGTCTTCAGTAAAGTCCTGTAGACGCCATGAAATTCATTTTTCTTGCTATTCGTCCCCGATTGAATCCACCTCGTCCCAAGAGAGACTTGCTAAAAACTGTAGACTGCACGTCTTCTCTCGAACGCGCTTGAGGAATGCTACCCTCACCTATCGCAGCAACGAGTCGACCTCATGAAACGAAATACAGATCGCCAAATCCATTTGACTTTGTATGAAGGAAGGCATGAACCGTCGTGAACTACTGCAACGAGGAGCTATGGGATTAGTTGCCGGACCAGCAGGAGCCTTCGCCTCGGGCGAGACAACAGCATCGGAAGCAGAACCAGTCTCCCAGCCGCTTCGCCTTACCGACTTCGAACCCCGTAGCGCGCTCCATGTCCACGAGACCAGCATCGAGCGGCCGCGTTATCCCGTTGTCGACGCGCACACGCACCTTTGCTGGGGAACCCACTCGGAGGCCGGCATCTTTCTCTCCTCCCAGCGAACCTTCCTTGCGCCTCCCGAGGAACTGCTCCCCGTTATGGATCGTTGTGGCGTCCACACCATGGTCAACTTCACCGGCGGCTATGGCGCCGGTCTCACTGAGAGCATAGCCCGCTATGACCGTGCTCATCCCGGCCGCTTTCTTACGATGACCGAGCCCATCTACGAGCACTTCCTCGATCCGAACTACCCTAGCCTCCAGGCCGATGCCATCGTGCAGGCACATCGCGAAGGAGCCTGCGCTCTCAAAATCCTCAAGACGCTCGGCCTTTACCTGCGCGAAGGCATCACGACCGGTCCGCTCGTCAAAATCGACGATCCCCGCTTCGATCCCATGTGGGACGCCTGCGGGCAGCTCGGCATGCCCGTGGCCATTCACGTCTCTGACCCGATCGCCTTCTTCGCTCCCATCGATCGCTACAACGAGCGTTACGAAGAGCTTGCCAATCACCCCGACTGGTCCTTTCACGGACGCGACTTCCCTTCCAACGACGAGCTCCTCGCCGCACGAGACCGCGTCATCGCCCGCCATCCACGCACACGCTTCATTCTGCTTCACGTCGGAAACTTCGCGGAGAACCTTGCCCGCGTCTCCGCAACCCTCGATCGCTTCCCCAATGCGACTGTAGATATCGCCGCGCGAATCGGAGAACTCGGCCGCCAGCCTCGTACCGCTCGCGCCTTCTTCGACCGTTATCAGGACCGCATCCTCTTCGGGACCGACGCCACGCCCCACGGCGATGACTTTCCTCAGCAGCTCTTCAACGAGCGTCTCTACCAGATCTACTATCGCTTCCTCGAAACCGAAGACGAATACTTTGACTATGCCCCCGCCAACGTCCCCCCACAAGGACGGTGGCGCATCTATGGAATCAATCTTCCTGATGCCGTACTTAAGAAGGTCTACAACGCTAACGCCGTGCGCGAGCTCGGAATTAAACTCCAGGAAAAATGAGGAACACTCGAACCATGCGACGCCTGCATCTACTCTTTATCCTTGCCGCCATGACAGTCACAGCACAAGCACAGACGACACCCACGCCCTCTCCTGACTCCACCGTCACTGCGGCTGCCGCGTCAGAAGACATCGATCTCAACACCGACCCCAACTCTCCCTTCTGGAAGCCCTCCAAGCCTGTCTTCATCGCCGGGGACACTTATGGCAAGCCCGTCCCGAATCATCGAACCGAGGTCCGCGCCGTCTGGACAAAAGAAAATCTCTATCTCCTCTACATCGCCCCTTACGGAGAGCTGAACCTGAAGCCCGATCCAGACACCGTCAATGAGACCAACCGTCTCTGGAACTGGGACGTCTCCGAAACCTTTATCGGCTCCGACTTCGAGAACATTCGCCGCTACAAGGAATTCGAAGTCTCCCCACAGGGCGAATGGGTCGATCTCGACATTGACCTCGACAAAAAAGGAAACCGCGACGCCATCAAATGGGACTCGAAGTTCAAGGTTAGCGCGCGCGTCGATACCAGCAAAAAGATCTGGTACGGCGCCATGAAGATCCCTTTCGCCTCAATTGATTCGCGCCCGCCAGTCGCCGGCCAGACGCTTCGCATCGGCTTTTTCCGCTGCGCCGGTCCGACCTCCGCACGCCTGATCCTCTCCTGGCAGCCAACCATGACGAACACCTTCCACTCCCCTGAGCACTTCGGAACCCTCGTCCTCGGGGCTCCCGGCAAGCACAAGTAAGATCGAGGCACGAGGCAAGTCCTGGACGCTTCAAAACAAAACTCCGCGTCATCAGGGCTTCAGGAACATGGCCTGCGCCGTTCCCTGAAGCTCTGGCACCTCATCGTCTACGGCATCGTCATCATCCAGCCCACGGCGCCGATGGGAATCTACGGCGTAGTCAGTAACGTTGCTGGCGGCCATGTCGTAACCACCATCCTTATCGCGATGGTCGCGATGCTCTTCACCGCCGTCAGCTACGGCCGCATGGCACGCGTCTACCCCAGCGCAGGCTCGGCCTATACCTACGTTGGTCGTGAACTCCACCCCGCGCTCGGCTATATAGTCGGATGGTCCATGCTGCTGGACTATCTCCTGAATCCGCTCATCTGCGTCATCTGGTGCAGCGCCGCCGCTCGTAACATTCTCCCGCAGGTTCCCTACGCTGCATGGGCAGTAGCCTTTGCGCTTGTCTTCACCGCTCTGAACCTGCGTGGCGTTCGCACCTCCGGCCGAGTCAACGGCCTGCTCGCTCTCGGTATGAGCCTCGTGGTTGCCGTCTTTCTCGCCTACGCGATCCGCTACCTCGCCTTCGTTGCACGCCCCATCGGCGGCGACTGGCTCTTACCCTTTTACAACCCCGAAACCTTCTCCGCTTCACGCGTATTTCGCGGCACCTCCGTCGCTGTCCTCACTTACATCGGCTTCGACGGTATTTCCACGATGAGCGAAGAGGTTGAGAACCCGCGCCGCAACATCATGCTTGCCACCGTTCTCACCTGCCTCGTCATAGGACTGCTCTCTGCGCTTGAGGTTTACGTCGCGCAGCTCGCCTCGCCGGCACATAAGCCCTTCCCTGCATCCATCGTCGACACCGCTTACGTCCACGTCGCCGAGACAATCGGCGGACGCTTCCTCTTCCATCTGCTCAACGCCACGCTTCTCATCGCAAACATGGGCTCGGGCATGGCCGCACAGTTCGGAGCTGCCCGGCTCCTCTACGGTATGGGACGCGGAAGCTCACTTCCCGGCCGCTTCTTCTCAGCCATCGACGACCGTACCGGCATCCCACGCAATAACGTCCTCGTTGTGGGGGCCTTCGCTCTCGTCGGAGCCTTCCTGCTCACCTACGAACGAGGAGCCGAGTTGCTCAACTTCGGAGCCTTCATCGCCTTCATGGGAGTCAACGCCGCGGCTCTCCTCCACTATCGCTTCCGTTCGAAAGAGAAGGTCCCTCTCGCCGCCACAGCACCATTACTGGGCCTGACCATCAGCGCCTTCATCTGGCTCAACCTCAATCGGTCAGCCCTGTTGCTTGGAGCGGCATGGATCGCCGTCGGCCTGCTACTTTACTTCGCGATGCGTCGCAACCAGCCAAGCGAAGAGCCAGCCTTCGAATAGCACCACAAATCTAACTGGGAAACCGCCGCAGAGCGCAGCAGCTTAGAAATTGAACGCCAACCCAGCCTGGATGATCCTTGGCGTCTGTGCCAGGAACAGCGTCCGTCCGTCTTTCGACAGCACCGGCCTGTATCCCTGCTCCAGCAGGTTCGTCACATCCACCGTCGCCTCCAACCCCTGGGGCAACAGGCTTCCGCAGTGCACCGGCTGGCGAATGAAGAAGCTCAGGTAAGCCTGGTCGCTGAACGCGGCAAACGGATTTACCGGAGTTACCACACCCTCAGGCTGCCACCGGTACGAAGCACGAACCTGCGTCCCGCTATGGATCACTCTGCCCTTTAGGGCCACCGTAGCCGACTGAGTCGATCGCGCCTTCAGTTCCGTCGAAACCATGTCAAGGTGCATCGGGCGCTTCTCATCCGGTGCCGCAAGACCAGCTCCAGTGCTGTACTCCACAGCGACCCACAGTCCGGGAGTTATCGGCTCCGTCACCAGCAGGTTGATCCCCTGCGCCTTATAGCCAGCGTTTAGCATCCGAAAGGTATCGGTCGCTGTGTCCGCGATGATTCCATTCGCGTTCGTTCCAGGAACCGACGCCGCAGCCATATCGGCAGTTCTCAGCTCACCGCTTCCTGAAAGCATCACGCGAGTTAGATTGTCGGCGTAGTACGCGACCTGAATAGTTCCGCGGCCTGCCTTACGCCCAATCGAGATCTCTTGATGCAGACCACGTTCCGTCTGCATATGGCCCTGCGCCACCACGCCAACCGGCAGTTCCAGTTCGACCGCATCCAGCCCTTGGTACGACTGCAACTCGCGTGCCGTCGCCATCCTGTAACCCATGTTCCAGTTCGACGTAGGATGCGCCGTAATCTTCAAAAAGGGCCGCGAAGAATTCGCATACCCGGAGCCACGCACAACGTAGACCGTGCCGCCTACCTCCAGGTCCACCATATCGCCAAGCTGCGTCTTCTCGGCAGATGCCAGCTGAATCGCCTCAACTCCTGCCACGCCACCCGTGCCCACCATCTCCGGGTGCGATTGATAACTCATTACCGTCCGGCCTGCGCCAGCAAACCCAAACCGGCGTTGATACCCAGCCTGCATCGAGGTCGAAGGTATTCCTAAAGCCGGTGCCGTTCGTGTTCCCATGTCGGCTCGCAACTGTACGTCTGAACCATCCGGCATCGCGCGATTCATCTCAAATACGTGGTGGACTCCCCCGCCCCCGAACTCCCCGTCTCCCGACGAGACCGAAGCTCGTGCCTTGTCAACTGGGCGAACATGCTCCGCCGCGCTCGACGACATCACCACCACGTCGCCGTTCTCATCAAATATGCGAAGAATAGGTCGGTTCGCCGACGATCGTAGCGTCCACTTCCAGTCGTCGCTTGGCTCATCTGCCTTGCGACGCTCTGCGGGCAGCCATGCCGCAGCATCGAACATCGCGTTCATGGTCAGGTTTACGACAGCACGCGCTCCGGACCGCAGTTGCAGATTACCGTGCAGTGCCGGCACAAACAGTGCCGCCGTTGCTCGAACTTCGTATTTTCCAGGAAGAAGATTCGCGATCAGATATCGTCCGTGGAGATCGGTCAGCGCACTTCCTACCAGCGAGGAATCGCTTCCCATCACCTGAACCAGGGCCCCCATCTGAACAATACCCTGCGCGTCACGAACCACACCCGATACGGCTGCAGGAGCCGCCCATGCCGCCGAGGTCGTCAGCATCAGGGTTAGAATCGCGATCTTCACACGGGTATGCTGCACAGTGTTTGGCACCTGGGCGTCAACGGCTGCTCCAAGGAAAACGCGCTCCAAAAAAGAATGGGCTGCGTTGAGAGGTAGCGCCAAGGACCGGTCATCGCTCTGCTGAATCTGCGTAACCGTGTCGCCTCTTGCGTGCACACACCTGAAAAGCTTCAACTACAAGACGTCAATCTACTACAAACGGCACAGACTCTGCGATCTGCTGCTTTGAAATCCCATCATTTACTTTGATGGTGATCTGATATTTCCCCGGCTCCAGGCTAGCTAGTGGCATCGACCGCTCCAGCGTCACCTGGTCCGCATTCGGGTTCGTCTTCGTCGTCAGTTCCTGAGTCTCCAGGATCATCTGATTATTTGCCAGGTTCGTCACCTGGTATTGAATTGTAGCGTCGTTCTTCTTGCTCTTTTCGTCGATTCCGAGGTTATACACCTGCATCCAGAAGTTCAAGCTCTGATTGCGGTGGAATGTCACCGGCTGTGTTCCGCCCGACGACACCCGCGGACGAATCCGGGTGTTACCGATGACGAAGTTGCCCGCCCCGATATCCTTTGACGGGACACGCTCCATCTGGTCCGCAAGAATCAAGGAAGAAGCCGCGAGACGGTCATCGTCGTACTTCGGAACATTCACACTGCGCTGCCAACGCCCGATGTGGTCCGGGTTGTTCACGTCCTTGATGACGATATCCACCTTGTACAACCCCGGGCGGAGCGGAAGTGACTTCCAATAGACCGAGGCGTTGTTCTGCGTGCGTCCCAACAACTCGCTGGGAACCTGCACATTTACCGTGTCCTCAAACGTCTGGATAGGGCGATGATTCAGGTTGGTCACTCGGCCCAGGATGTTTACCGTGCCTGTCGCAACGCCGTCCTTGTTCTGGAAGGTGATGTCCTTATTACGAATCTGCAGCGTCACTGGAACCAGGATTGTGTCGTTGGTTACCTTCACATAGTCCGTTCGTACATCGAACAGAAATGGAGGTCCGGTCAGAATCTTCGAGCTCACCATGTAGCCCTCAAGATCCTTGAACTTGATCTCGGGCGCCGCCATCAGCTTCGCGAAGGTATTCAAGCGGTCGAACTGCTTCGACTGGTTCATCGTCGACATCGGTCCCGTTCCCAGCTGCTCCAGGCCGCCGCCTGAGAAACGGTCCTTCTTTTCCGCCTGCCCCATCTGCTCATACAAGGTCGCACCGGCCCCCGGCACGTACTTCAAAGCGTCCTTCTCAGAGCGGTCGATCGTCATGTGATAGTCGCCGCACATGCACGTATCTACAAACTCGATATCAATGTTGTCGCCGACCCCTTGAATGTAGCGGTAGTGCCACGTTTCAAATGGATACGTCGACGTATTGCCACCGCCCTCTTCCATGGGGCGTTGATAGTTGCCACCGCTCGGATGCGAATCAGTCGAGTCCGGCTTGCCGAATGCAATATAGATATGGCCGCGATCAGTCTTCCATCCCGGCTTGCCCGCAGCGAAGTGCTCGTTCGCATAAGCGATACGCCGGTAGTGCTCGTCGCGATACTCATTGTCAGGAGAATCAGGGTTCGGGTTGCGGCGCAGCCAGAACTGTTCGATGAAGCTGTCGCGCTCCTCATCGTTGCTCAGGTGCTTGAACGCCTGCATCTCCTGGTCAGTGATGATCCAGCGGACGTCCTCGTCCAGCCATTTCTTATAGACGCCCTTGATCTCCTGGGCTAGCGCCTTCCGCTGCGCGAAGCGTTCCTTATCGCTCGGCTGACGCTTCAGAGGATCAGGCTTCTCCTCGGTCGGCGTTCCTTGAGTCACTCCGTCTGGCGCGCTCGGCGTCTGCCCAGCCACCACGCGGCCGCCAAACAACGCAAGGGAGAGAAAAGCCGTACCGCAGACAAGGTGACGCAAGGTCGTCATAACGCTGGAAACACTCCTGATACCAACCTGTATTGTAGTGCCGGTTACGCCCCAGTTACAAGCGTCTGGAACCCCGTTTTGGGACCCTGTTATCATCTTCTGCATCAAGACAAGTTTCTGTTTAGACGCTGCCCACGCCGTTTGGGCACTTCCGGGGAAGATAACCCTAGGTAACTCAACATAGAGGGCAATCTACGGAACCGGAGTCCGAGCTGATCCGTAGATGTAAGAGACCATAAACCTTATAAGCGCTCCCTGCTCCAAAGCAGAAAAAATGGAAGAAGGAAGAGCGCAGAGAAAGAATCCATGAGCGTAAAGAAGATTGTTCTGATTGCTGTCGCTGTCCTTGTCCTCGCTGGCATCGTCATCGGCAGCATCGTCAAAGGCCAGGGTTCCGTCACCAAGGTCGCCACCGGCAAGGTCGTACGTCAGGATCTCGTCTCTGTCGTCAACGGCACCGGCCAGATTAAGCCCAAGACCTACGTCAACGTCGGAGCCACCGCCTTCGGCCGCATCACGCACCTCAACGTGAAGGAAGGCGACCACGTCAAGGCAGGCACCGTCCTTGCCACAGTGGAGAATGTCCAGCCCACCGCGACCGTCACTGCGCAGCAGGCCGCAATCGACTCCTCGAAGACTGACGTCAACTCCATGATGGCCGCCGAGCGCACCGCCGAAGCTAATATCGCCCAGGCAAAAGCAGACCTTGAGCAGAAGCATTTCGACTTCCAGCGCGCGCAGTCTCTCTATGACGAGAAGCTGATCCCCAAGCAGGACTTCGACGCCAAGAAGGCTGCCTACGACATGGCCGTCGCCACCCTGGCCCAGCGAGAGGCGGCTCATGTCCAGGCTAAGGCCCAGACCGAATCTCAGCGCGCTCACGTCAACCAGGCCATCGCCAGCCAGCGAGCCAACTACGACTCTCTCGACAAGACCATCAGCCGCGCCCCATTCGATGGCCTCGTTACCAACGTCCCGGTACGCGAAGGCGAGACTGTCGTCGTCGGCATCCAGAACGCCGGCGGCTCCACCATCATGACCCTCGCCGATATGTCCGTCATCACCGCTGAGGTCAAGGTCGACGAGACCGACATTGTCAATGTCCGCCTCAACCAGCCAGCTGACGTCACCGTTGATGCCCTGCCCGGCCGCGTCTTCAAAGGGCACGTCACCGAAGTCGGCGATCAGGCCCTGCTCCGGACCACTGGTCTCTCCACCACACAGTCGACCACCGGAACCGAAGAAGCCAAGGACTTCAAGGTCGTCGTCACTCTCGATGAGATCTCTGACGACCTTCGCCCCGGCCTCTCCACTACCGCCAAAATCACCACCGCGCACCAGAAGGATGTCCTTTCTATCCCCATCCAGGCGCTCGTCCAGCGTGATCTCGCAGCCGAGAAGGCTCTCGCCGCCAACCAGGGCAAAGCTCCCGGTGCCGCAGGCGTCGCAGCCAGCACCACCCCGCCCGCTGGCAAGGCCCAGACCGTCCAGGGAGTCTACGTCCTTCAAAACGACCACAAGAAACTCCGGGCTACCTTCGTTCCCGTCAAAACCGGGGTCACCGGAGCTACGGAGATTGAAGTTCTCAACGGTCTCAAGCAGGGCGACGAGATTGTCACGGGCCGCTACAAAATTCTTCGCACCCTGAAGAGCGGCACGCCCGTCAAACGGGACAACACGCCGGAATCCGAGGCAGAGAAGTCCTAACCGGGAGCGCGGCTGCACCGCGCCCACAAATCACGCTAGACCGGGTCATCCATGCAGGGTTCAAATCACGATTCCTCCCACGGAACCTGTACGCCCTCACGGACGTACTAACCCGCAACCGTACTATCCTAGTAACGCAACTGAACCGGAGAACCGGATGGCTATCGAAACCGCAGTGGAAACCGCCACCATCAGCAATGCCGCAGGTCCCAACCCCGGAGACGTCATCGTCACCGACAATCTCTGGAAGACCTACGAGATGGGCGACCAGGAGGTCCACGCCCTCCGCGGCGTAAACCTCCGCATCCGCCACAATGAGTACGTCGCCATCATGGGCCCCTCCGGCTCCGGTAAATCCACGCTGATGAACCTCATCGGCTGCCTCGACTCTCCCTCGCAGGGTAAATACTGGCTCAACGGCCACGACGTCTCCGAGCTCAATGACGATGAGCTCGCCCGAATCCGCAACAAGGAGATCGGCTTCGTCTTTCAGACATTCAATCTTCTTGCCCGCGCCACCGCGCTCCACAACGTCGAACTCCCCCTCATCTACAACGGAACTCCTGCTGCCCAACGCACAGAGCGTGCCAAATCAGTGCTCGAAAGCGTCAATCTCGGCTCCCGCATGATGCACAAGCCCAACGAGCTCTCCGGCGGCCAGCGCCAGCGCGTCGCCATTGCCCGCGCCCTTGTCAACAACCCCTCCATCATCCTCGCCGACGAGCCTACCGGAAACCTCGACTCCAAGACTGGCGATGAGATCATGGCACTCTTCGACGAGTTGCACTCACGCGGCAACACCATCGTCCTCGTCACCCACGAGCCCGACATCGCCGAATATGCCCACCGCGTCGTCACCATCCGCGATGGCGTCATCGCCAGCGATCATGCCTCCACGCGCATCCGTAACCAATAAAGCACCTTACCTCTAGGCCATCTGTTGCATTCGCGCGCCCGCTTTTGGCCGTCTAAGATGGAATGATGGCAATCCTCTCCGGCCGCCTGCGTGCCGTAGCTGCTTTTTTGTCTGTGCTCCTGCCCATCGGTGTGCACGCCCTCGCCCAGGGCATTGCAGCTCGGTTCGATCTTGCAGGCCCTCGCGTCAACGTTCGCGTCACTCGCGATGGCAAAACCTTGCCGATAGCAGCGGTTCCCAACCTCAAACCCGGGGACAAACTCTGGCTCTTCGCCGATCTCCCACGTACCCAGTCTGTTCACTACCTTCTCGTTGCCGTCTTCCTTCGCGGGACAACAAATCCTCCCCCTGACAACTGGTTCACCAAGATTGAGACCTGGAACAAGAAGGTGCGCGAGGAAGGCGTCACTATCACCGTTCCCACCGAGGCCCAGCAGGCCATTCTCTTCCTCGCTCCCGAGACCGGAGGCGACTTCACCACCCTCCGCTCCGCCGTGCAGGGACGTCCCGGAATCTTCGTCCGCGCCACGCAGGACCTCGCCGAAGCTGGCTTCGAGCAGGCACGCATTGAGAAGTACCTAGCCTCCATCAAACAAGCCCCTCCCAGCGACCCTAAGGCCCTCCAGGAGCACTCCAGCCTCCTTGCCCGCACACTAAACCTCAAGCCCAATCAGGACTGCTTCAACCGTCCAGTAGACATGCAGTTTTCCTGCCTCACCCAGACTGGAACCCAGACCCTGCTTGATGACGGCCACGGTCAGACAGTTGTCTCTATGCTCTCCAGCAACGACACCACGGCCTTCATCAACGCTGCCTCCTACACCGCCCTCGGTGGCGGCGGACTTTACAGCGCTTACGTTGGAGCAATCGTCGACCTCGTCCGCCTCATGGGCAACCTCCACACCGCCCAGTACCAGTACATCCCTGCCATCGCCTTTCCACAGGCAGAGCAGCTCAATCTCAGACTTAACACCGCCCCCTCCTTCCACAATCCCAAGTCGGTCATCGTCATCGGCCTGCCCGCCGTGCAAAGCGCTGTCCCCCCTCCTCTCCGAGCCGCCAATCCTCGTCATGTCACTTGCCTGCTGGAGCCAAATGTTGTTCTCCCGGTCGAAGGAGCACCCCTTGTATTTTCAACGGGATTCGCACATGATCTCGTGCTTCACCTGAATAGTGGTACACCACAATCTGACATCCCCCTTACCCCCGACGCCTTCAAGGGAGGCCTCGTCCTCGCCTCTGTCTCCGAGCGCAAAGCTCTCCCGGTGTCTACCGCCAATACGCCGCAATCGGCACAGGACAAGCCTCAGTCCTCCGATACGAAGCAGCCGACCGATCCCGCCTCCCCTCAGACACCCCTCACCGGGACCGTCACCGGCTTCTGGGGCTTCGACCCCTTCACCGGCCCCACTCTCCCTCTACAGGACGTACCCGGCACAGGTTGGAAACTGGCAACAGACTCCGTCCTGATTGCTGGGCGAGACAATCACCTCACCCTCTCCTCCACCGGGACGGCCTGCATCAACGCCATCACCTTCGAGCGCGCCTCGGGCCGTCAGTCGGAAGTGCCGTGGAAACACTCCGACAAACCAAACATCGTCGACGTAACGCTCTCCCTCAAGTCTGTCGATCCCGGCAATATTCACCTCGATGTAAACCAATACGGCGGTGTCTCAACCGCCGCCGTAACCGCCCAGACCTTCTCTGAACCCGCTCAACTGAGCGCGCTGACCCTCCACGCTGGAGATAAAACTGCGGTCCTTTCCGGAACAAGCCTCGAGCAGGTGCGCCAACTCACTCTCAACAGCCTCACGTTCTCCCCCACTGGCGCGCCGTCAGAGAGTCCCGTCTCTACCGGAACCCCCATCCAGACACTTGGCCTCTCTCTTGCAGCAGTTGGCGAATCGCTTAAATTACAGGCTGGCGATCACGCCATCGCCCATATTGCACTTCGCGATGGGAGGACCCTCACCCTTCCCATCACTGTGGCCCCTCCTCGGCCCTCTGTAACGATGATCAGCAAAAATATCTCTCAACACTCGTCGACAATCCGCCTCGCAGACCCCGATGACCTCCCCGCAGGGCAGAAGCTCACCTTCTCCTTGCGATCGGCCACCCCCTTCCCCCGCAATGGGCAGGTCGAAATCGCCAGCGTCGACGACAGCCTCCACACGACCCTCACGGTTGCGTCTGGCTCCCTCGTCCTGCAGAACTCGCGAACCATCCTTGGAACCCTCGACCCCCTGAAGGTATTCGGAACCTCAGCCTTCGGCCCCCTCCGCCTGCGTGCCATCGGCCCCGACGGAACCCCCGGCGACTGGATCCCTCTCGCTACCCTCGTTCGGCTCCCCACTCTCGATGACATCCACTGCCCCGCTGACCCCGCCGCGCCCTGCACCCTCGCCGGCTCCGATCTCTACCTGGTCGACTCTTTCGCCACCGACGCCGCATTCTCCAACCCCATCGATGTCCCCGAGGGCTTCGTCGGCACCACCATCGCTCTACCCCGCCCACCTAAGTCAGGCCTCTACCTCAAGCTTCGCGACGAACCCGAGTCGGCAAACGCAGTCACCATCCCCGTCCAGGTGCAACGTCTGCCTGCTGCGGCTCCTGCTACTTTAGCGACCCCAACGGCGACACCACCCGCCTCAATACCGCCAGCGTCATCCACCACGCCCGCCGCCTCCACACCACCCCCGACTAAACCCCAATCCGATAACATGGCCCACTAGCCCTAATCCTTAGAGAAACCTGTCAAGTCCCTGACCGCTCCAAACCATTCAAAATCAGCAATATAGATTTGCCGATTAATTACCTCCGGTCACTTATACTTGTAATAGTGAAACTGGATAAGAAAAGCCCCTGATCTTGTCAGGGGCTTTTCTCATTCCAGTCGATACTTCGTACACCAGGTACCAATCTATCTTTTTTCAAATGAAGACTTTGCACAAAATCAGGGGGACTACCCCTTAGCGCTAAGTGACTTGTTTAGCAGTCGCTCACGAACCTTGCTGTGCTTCACGCTGTAAGTGAAGTAGACAATCATCCCGAGCGCAAGCCAGACGATCAGCCGGGCCCAGTTCAGCCAGCCAAGCTTCACCATCATGTAGCCGTTGAACAGGATGCCCATCACAGGAACGAACGGAACCCACGGTGTCCTGAACGGACGCGACTTCCCGGGATCGGTCTTGCGGAGGATCATGATGGCGATGCAGACTATGACGAACGCCAACAGCGTACCAATATTCACCATCTTGCCAATGTCGTCGATCGGGGTCACTGCGCCGACGATGCCGGCCAGAGTACCCACCAGGAACGTGTTCTTGAACGGCGTACGGAACCGCGGATGCACCTCGGCGAAGAACTTCTTCGGCAATAGTCCATCGGTCGCCATCGCGTAAAGAACACGAGTCTGTCCGAGAAGCATCACCAGCATCACTGATGTCAGCCCGGCCAACGCGCCCAATGTAATGATGTCGCTGGCCCACGGAAGATTACGATCGAGGAACGCCCGCGCGATCGGGGCCTCGATGTTTACCTGTTGCCACGGCACCATGCCGGTCAGAACCGCCGCCACGCCGATGTACAGCAGCGTGCACACCGACAGCGAAGCGATAATGCCGATCGGCAGGTCGCGCTGTGGGTTCTTCGCCTCTTGTGCCGTCGTCGAGACCGCGTCGAAGCCGATATAAGCAAAGAAAATATAAGCCGCGCCTGCACCGATTCCACCCATGCCATATGGCGCAAATGTATGCCAGTCGTGTCCCCAGTTGCCGGGATGAACATACTTCGAACCCAGTCCGAGGACGAACAGTACGACTGCCACCTTGACGACAACGATGGTCGAATTGAACTTTGCCGACTCCTTGATACCGATAGCCAGCACCGTCGTCACAACCAGCGCAATCAAAAACGCCGGCAGATTGACGCCGATCTCATGACCGAACAGCACCGGCGCTCCCAGCAGCTCATGCGCCCGCGATAGCATCTCAGCCGTCGGATGCGCCTTCAGCACACCAAGCTCCGCAATATACTCCTGCGATCCCGGCGCCAACGCGGAATAAGCCGAGGCCATCACCTCGCGCCCCACATGATCCACCGCAACGCCAAACCCGGTCCAGTGATCATAGGCCAGCCATAGCGGGAACTTCACATGGATGATATCCATTAGCTCGATAAAGTGATTCGACCAGCCTGAACTGACCGTACTCGCACCCATCGCGTACTCGAGGGTGAGATCCCAACCGATGATCCACGCAACCAGCTCACCCAGCGTCGCGTAAGCGTAGGTGTACGCCGATCCTGCCAACGGAATCATCGCAGCAAACTCGGCATAGCAGAGCCCCGCGAAGGCGCACCCCAGGCCGCTCAACACGAACGAGAGCATCAGTCCAGGACCGGCGTAATGCGCGCCCAGGCCACTCAGCACGAAGATTCCCGCGCCGATAACAGCTCCAACCCCAAGCGCCGTCAACTGAAACGGTCCCAGTGCCCGCTCAAGCGTGCCCTCGCCCTCGGCCTGAGCCTCGTTCATCAGCACATCCATCGACTTTTTTGCAAACAGCATCGACATAATTGTTGTCTGGTTCTCCTTACATCCCGGTGGTTCTCAACTCAGCGGACTCCGCCTCAAACGCAGCGCTCTTCCGCCTCCATACCAGATACACAGGAACACCAAGGAGAACGATGATCAGCCCCGGCCAAGTGTATTGAGGTTTGTAACGCAATAGTACAAGACAAATCCAGCTGGCCATCACGATATAAATGCCCGGAAGCACTGGATATCCCACCGCCCGGTACGGCCGTACGGCATCCGGCCTCGTCCGGCGAAGCACAAACAGCCCCACGATCGTGAGGATATAAAAAATCAGTACCGCAAAGATTACATAATCCAGCAGCTGTCCGTAGCTGCCCGAGAGGCAGAGCAGGCAGGTCCAGGCCCACTGCACCCACAACGAGTTCACCGGCGTCTTCGACTTCTCGCTCAGCTTGCCCACTGACTTGAAAAACAAACCATCGCGGCTCATCGCGTAATAGACCCGCGCACCTGCCAGCAGCATTCCATTCGCGCAGCCAAACGTCGAGATAAGGATCGCCGCCGCCATCAGCTTGGCTCCCGATCCCGCAAAAGCGCGCTCCATCACGGCCGTCGCGACGCGGTCTTCCTGAGCAAACTGAATTCCCCGCCCAGCAATTGTGGTCGCATGAGGATCGCCAGCCAGTGGCAACACGCTCAGATAGACGAAGTTGCAGAGCACATAGAGCAGCAGCACAACCCCGGTGCCAATCGCCAGCGAAAGCGGCAAGTTGCGCTTGGGATTGCGAATCTCTCCCGCTGTAAACGTGACGTTGTTCCAGGCATCCGCACTGAACAGCGACCCGACCTGCACGATCGCCACGATCGTGAGCAGGCCGACATACTCAGTGCCACCCGGCTGCGACGCATGCAAAGTCCCCCATCCGGCTCC
>Ga0163162_10001168_pt1 | contig 24483 bp, 26 predicted proteins | sample S55metaG_FD_115310 | JGI IMG/M metagenome (GOLD analysis project Ga0163162, IMG submission 115310) | Switchgrass rhizosphere microbial communities from Kellogg Biological Station, Michigan, USA - S5-5 metaG | ecosystem: Host-associated > Plants > Roots > Rhizosphere > Soil | place: USA... | reverse complement strand
TCTTCCATGGTTATCGAATGTGATGAGCGTATCCAGGCAATCGACACCGTCGACGCAATGCCCGCGACATGCTCCGGTCTGTCAGCCACTGATGCGGTGCGGCGACGTTTCCTTTCATTGTGCAAGGTAAATGTAAGGTTTGGCCGGTGTCCGCTCAGTGCGCAAACCCACATGGCCGGCTTTCTTCGCCGGGTCCCGGGCCGTTCCTATCAAAACGCGCGGACGATTAAATCGTATGCGATTGACATTGCGGATCGCTTCCTTCATGATGCATCGCATGCGATCGAAGCGCATACGAGTCAAAGAGACACAACCCCTTATCCAGCAAGGAATCCATCATGGCCAAGATCGAAAAAGTCATCTTCTCGGGCAAGACCCACACCACCGTCAACCGCGACCCCGGCGTCCAGCGCGGCGACCACGGCGTCGTCGACATCAAGCTGTCGGCGCCCGGCGGTGAAAACCACGAGTTCATCGCCGCCGAGCCGCACCCGACCGCAGAGCAACTGTTCGCAGGCGCCTGGTCGGCCTGTTACATCACCGCGCTCGGAATTGCGGCCTCGCTGAAGAAGGTCACCCTGCCGTCCGACGCTTCCGTGGATATCCAGGTGGACGTGGGCCAGACCGGTCCCGGCTGGTTCCTCGGTGCCCAGTTCACCGTCCGCTTGCCGGGCGTGGCACAGGATGTCGCCGAGGCGCTCGCGCATACGGCCCATCAGATCTGTCCCTACTCGAAGGCCGTGCACGGAAACATCGAGCTCGCCCTGAACGTCGTCACCGCGTGATCGGGCAGGACACACGCTTCCTACTCACATCGTTTAGAGAACTCACATCATGAAGACAAAACTCATCGCTGCCTTGCTCGTCGCACTTTCGGCTTCCGCCGCCGCTCCCGCGTTCGCCAGCGGGTATGGTCCCGCCCCGTTTTACACGCCCTCTGCTGGCGCACCGGCGGCGCAACGCGGTCAGAGCGTGCAAACCCTCGCCGCCGAGCGCGACGCCGCTGCTGGATCGCAAGAGGCGTACGGCGGTGTCCCGGCCGGTCGCGCGCAAGCGGGGAGCCGTGCCGCTCTGGCGCAACGCGACGACCTCCATTCACGTCGCTAGATCGCGCATCGCCGGTCGCGGGCCGTCGCGCATCATCGCTCGCGATGCGCGACGGTCACGGCATCCGGCAGGTCATGGTTTAATTACTAAGGAAGAAGCAAGCAATGTTCAGTCATGTAGCGGTCGGTACCAACGACCTGGAAAAAGCGAAGCAGTTCTACGATGCAGTGCTGGGTACGCTCGGCTATCGTGAAGGGTTTGATGACCAGGGCCGGGGCCGGCGCTATGTCTATCGCGCGGACAACGGCCTGTTCATCATCAACCGGCCACTGGATGGTCAAACGGCGACCCACGCCAATGGTGGCACGATCGGCTTTGCGTGCCAGTCGACCGATCAGGTCGATCTCTGGCATGGTGCCGGGGTTGCCAATGGCGGCAAGTCGGTCGAGGCCCCGTCCGGCGTGCGTGGCGCACAGGCTGGAGGGCTGTACCTCGCCTATCTGCGCGATCCGGATGGCAACAAGCTCTGCGCGCTGCATCGCATGCCGGACTGAGGCGGACTGCGTTGCCGAAAGCGCGCTTGCCGGCCGTGCCCGTGGCGGCACGGACGCTGGTCTGCACGACGCCACGGCGGACCCGTTCCGAGCGAATTTACTGACGAAGTGTGTATCTGGTGGATCAACACCACTGACGGAGATGATTGAAATGACGACACAAACCGAAACCGCCATCCTGGCCGGCGGGTGCTTCTGGGGGATGGAAGATCTGGTGCGACGCTATCCCGGCGTCCTGTCCACGCGCGTGGGCTACACCGGCGGCGATGTGCCCAACGCCACTTACCGCAACCATGGCACGCACGCGGAGGCGATCGAGATCGTGTTCGATCCGAGCCAGATCGGCTATCGTCAGATCCTCGAGTTCTTCTTTCAGATCCACGACCCGACGACGAAGAACCGCCAGGGCAACGACATTGGGCCGAGCTATCGTTCCGCGATCTTCTATCTCAGCGATGAGCAGAAGCGCGTGGCCGAGAACACCGTGAGGGACGTGGACGCATCCGATCTCTGGCCCGGCAAGGTCGTGACGGAGATCGTCCCTGCGGGCCCGTTCTGGGAGGCCGAGCCGGAACATCAGGACTATCTGGAACGCAATCCCGGCGGATACACGTGCCACTTCGTCCGGCCAGGCTGGAAGCTGCCTGCGCGGTGAGCCGACGGGTGAGCCGATGCCTGAGCCGCGGGTTGTCCGATGCCGCGGATCGAGCAACGGACCCGGCAAGGTTCCTTCGTGGTCGGTCGCAGGCTGCCTGAATGCGGGTTCCACGGTGCGGCGCACTGCCGGGTGGCGGCGCCGCGCGTGGGAAGGGCTGAGCCTGGATGGAACGAACGAGGGCTGCTCTCGACGCGGCGGCCGCCCACGATTTACTTCATCGCGATACAATCGCATGCGATATATAATTTTCGTTGCGAGACATCAGGCGTGAGCCAGAGAGGATGCAGATGAAATCTACGGATCAAGCGGCACCCGCGAACGTGATGCTTTCCGACTTCCTGTGTTTCGCGGTCTATTCCGCGAATCTGGCCTTCGGCAAGGCATACAAGTCGATCCTCGAGGAACTCGGGCTTACCTATACGCAATACATCACTGTCATTGCGCTGTGGGAAGAAGACAACCAGACCGTCAGCGGTCTGGGAGAGAAGCTGTTTCTCGAATCCAACACGCTCACGCCGATCCTGAAGAAGCTCGAAGCGATGGGTTATCTGGAAAGGCGGCGCGATCCCGAAGACGAACGCCAGGTGCGTGTCAGTCTCACGAAAAGCGGTCGGAAGCTGCGGGAAAAAGGCCTGAACATGGATCTTGTCGAGGCGACTGGCCTGGCGCCGGACGAGTTCGCGCAAGTGCAGAAGGCGATCGCGAGGCTGCGCAACAATCTCATCCAGGCAGTACGAGCGGCGGAATGAGTTGAGCGGCTGCGCTCACGCAATCCTTATTCGTGCCGTGCGCTTTGAAAGCGTGGCATTGGCGCACGAACATCGACGGAGCCAGCCATCGACCGGCTCCAGCCCGGCTCAACGGTTTGAGCCATAACGGCCGCACTCCAGACGGGTTGTCGCCTGTCGCGCCAGCTCGTGTTCAGCGCGAACATTTCTGCTGGAATTCCCTTGGCGGGGCGAGCGTTGCCAATAGCGGCCGGAATGCCGCGATGAACGCGCGTCGCGCGTAACACGTTCGATCGACGCACCACGGATGCCAGGCCGCTCGCGTGCTGGTTCAACGCAGCAGCGTTGAATGGGCTGACAACATCCTCTGAAAAGCAACGGCATTGAATCCCGCTCCCGGGCAATGCGCGTGAATCCCTGTCTGTCACTCAATCCCGCCTTCAGGTTTTGTACCGCCATGTATCCATCATGGCTCCGGATACAAGACGATTTCCGCCTCACATAACACGACACACGCCCGATACAGGCGCGCGGTTCAATACGATCCATCGAACGCAACGCTGCACGCAGGGTGCCGGTGATAGGACAGCCCACGAAAACAGCGTCGCGTTCGCAGAGAAGTTCAATAACCGATTTGATAGTCAGTGGAAAGGAGTCGAGATGAAAACAGTACGAACCATCGCGGTAGCCATGCTGGTCGCAGCAAGCGCGTTGACGATGCAGGCGGCGCATTCGCAGCAACCAGGAATCGCGCGCATCGATCTGCAGCAGCACGATCTCAGCGTGCCCGGACGCGAAGTCATACAGGTGCGCGTCGACTTCAGCAAGGGTGCGGAGGCGCCGAGGCATGCGCATCCGGGCGAAGAGGTGGCCTATGTTCTCGAAGGGTCGCTTGAGTATCAGCTCGAAGGCAAGCCGCCGGTCACGCTCAAGTCAGGCGACACCTTGTTCATCCCCGCCGGAACGATCCATTCGGCGAAGAACGTCGGCAGTGGCAGCGCAAAGGAACTCGCCACGTATGTCGTCGAAAAAGGGAAGCCGCTTGTCGTGACGGCCAAGTAAGCGATCAGTCCACGAACAGGGAAGCCTCGACACGCCTGCCCGTTGGGGCGACGATGTAGCGTTCAGCCGCTCCAGGGAAGAATGGCCGCGATACGTGCAAGGGTTGTCAGGCTTCCCGTGCAGTAATTAAGCGGCTCGAACATCTGCATTCCGGATCATCGCCGCTTTCGATAAATCCGGCGGCGGCCTGCGTCCCTCGGACATCGCGTCCGCGAAAAGGAAACACCATGCCATTGCCCCTCAGACACATTGCCGTCGCTGCAGCCGGCGCTATCTTCTGCGCCGCGGCCTGGGCGCAAAGTGCCGCTGATATTGCCCGTCCTGCGGCTGTCATTCCGCTGGAATCGGAGCCCGCGGCGAAGCTCATCACGTATCCGCCGTTAGCCGGACCGCTCGCTCGCGGCGTCGTCATCATTCAGTTCCGGACCGAGAATCTGCGAATCATGCCGGTATTCGGCAACGCCGCCGTCGATGTATCGCCGCATCTCGGCCACATTCACGTGACGGTCGATGACTGGCACGGCACCTGGGCCCACACAAGCGAAGATCCCGTCATTCTGGTCGGATTGGAGCCTGGCAAGCACAAGATCCTGCTCGAACTTGCCGATCCGAGTCACAAGATCCTCTCGGGCGAAACCGTCACCGTTACTGTCCCGGAGCAGAAGGCGCCCAAGGCCAAATCCCACGAGCACGGACAGCCCGATCAGGGGTGAGGGCTTGCGGCTGGCGGAGGATGTGCGGTCGCAAGCCGCTACTTCTCGAGCGAGGGCGGTCGCGATTCCAGGGATGCGGCATCGGTTTCCTGCCGATCGATGCCGGCGAACTCCTTTCTGTATGCCGCCGGCGTCGTTTCCCTGAGTGCCCGGAACTGACGGTTGAAGTTGGCCACATTCGGAAACCCGGAACGGGCGGCGATCACGGATACTGGCCAGGACGTGTCAGCGAGCATGCGGCACGCGTGACCCATGCGAACGCGGCTCACGTACTTGCCCACGCTTTCGCCGACATGCTGGACGAAGTAGCGGTTGAGCGTCCGCTCGGAAAGCATCGCGGCGGCGGCGAGTTCACGGAGCGTCAGCCGTTCCGCGAACCGTGCCTCGATGACCGCCAGCGCGCGGTTGAGCCGCTCCGGCTCGTGGCCTGAAGGTCGCCCGATGCTGCCCCCGTCGAACGCGCTTGGCGACGCCAACGGTGACGCTTGTTCGTCTGCCAGCTGACACAGCACATCGAGAATGGCGCTCAGGCGCTTTCTCGGAGAGTCGGCAAGAAGGATACCGGCGTGTTGCCGCATGGCGGCGCCTGCTTCAGGGCTGAACGAAAGACCGCAGGCCGCCCTTCTCAGGAGCCGATGCAGCGCATCGTATTCCGGGCAGCAGTCGGCGACCCGCCGCGCCCAGTCGCCGCTGAACCACACGACGATGGCAACCTGCGGGGCCGTGCTGTCGATCGAGCGGTTGGACGACCACGTGTGCGGCAGGTCCGGCGGCACGAGCACGAGGTCGTCGCCCTCGTATTCCGCGATCGAGTCGCCGATATAGCGCTTCCCGCGGCTGTTCATCGTGAGCGTGAGCTCGTATTCCGGATGGTGATGCCATTCAAATGGAATGCGCGGCAGCTTTCGGTGATAGACGCGCACCGAGCACCCCGCGCCCATCTCCACGTGTTCGTAGGCAGGCTTCATGGCAGGAAGTGCAAAGTAGTTGTCTGGATAGTATCACTGCCCGCTGCGGCGCGGCGCTAAGCTGACGGCACTGGAGAAGACAAGGAGACGCCATGGAACCCCTTCAAATCGCCGACCTGCCGGCAGCGATTCGCGCGGTCAAAAAGCAGCTTCGCGCTCAGTTGCCGAACTACAGGGACGTGTTCGAGCAGGTCGAAGCCGAAATCAAGCGAAAGGCAGGCGTCATTGCCGCCGAGCGCGCTCGGGGAGAGCCGGTCATCCCCGAAATCCGGTTCGCGGACATCGGCGCGGGGCGCGTGAGCGGCGAACAGATCGCGCTCGTCAAGGAGCGGGGCGCGTGCGTCGTACGCGGCGTTTTCACTCCTGAGCGCGCGAGTCGGTGGGACACGCAGATCGCCGCTTATGTCGAAGCCAATCGCCTCGACGAGAGACTCGCGCATCGCGCGGAGGACAAGTACTTCGGCAATCTCGCCTCGAGCAAGCCGCAGATTTTCGGAATCTACTGGTCCCGGCCCCAGGTCGAGGCGCGTCAGTCGGCCGAGCTGACTGAAACGCGCGTCTTCCTCAACCGGCTGTGGAAATGGAACAGTGAAGGGCGTGTTCACTTCGATCCCGAGCGCGTGCCCGTGTATGCGGACCGGCTGCGCCGCCGGCCGCCCGGGTCGGAATCGCTCGGGCTGTCGGCGCATTGCGACGGCGGCTCGGTCGAACGCTGGCTCGACGACAATTTCCGGCGTGTCTACCGGCATGTCTTCAGCGGCGACTGGCGCCGTTACGACGCCTTCGATGCCGCCTATCGGCCGGAGGCGAGAGAGATTCCGTCGCCGGCGGTCTGCTCGATGTTCCGCACCTTCCAGGGCTGGACCGCGCTGACGCCGCAGGGTCCCGGAGACGGTACATTGCAGCTCGTGCCGATCGCCAACGCCATGGTGTACGTGCTGTTGCGGGCGCTGCAAGACGATGTCGCGGACGATGACCTGTGCGGCGCACAGCCGGGGCGCGCGCTGTCCATCAGGCCGGAGTGGCACGCCCCGCTGCACGAAGCGCTGTCCTCGATCCCGCACATGCAGCCGGGGGATGCTGTCTTCTGGCATGGCGACGTGATTCATGCCGTGGAAGACGCGCATCGGGGAACGGGTTACAGCAATGTGATGTACATTTCGGCGGCGCCGGCGTGCGCGAAAAACGATGAATACCTCAAGCGCCAATTGCCCGCCTTCCTGAAAGGGGAGAGCCCGCCCGACTTCCCCGCCGACAACTTCGAAGTGGACTTTGTCGGCAGGGGCACCGACGACGGCCTGACCGGCCTCGGACGAGAGCAACTGGGTTTTTCCCTTTAGGCCTCTGGACAATCCTGTCCCGTATCGAGCCGTGGCGACGCATGCCGCGAACGGCCGCCTCGATCAGCGATGCCTCGACGCCGGGCCGACGCTCGACTCGCGCACGATCAGTCCGGGAATCGCAACGTACCGTGCCGGCGTTCTTGCTTCATCGGTGGCCGAACCGAGCCGCGCCAGAAGCGTTTCGCTTGCGATGGCGCCGATTTTCTCCGCCCCGGCCGACAGTGCCGTGAGCGGAGCAACGACATTGTCGCAACCGGCGACGGCCAGCGCCTTCCCGGCGCGTTTGCCCATGCGGCCGAGTTCGTGGGGGACGCCGAAAGCGACCGGGCCGTTGTCGCACACCACGGCGCTCGGGCGCGGCTTCATGTCGAAGATCGCGCGCGCCGCCTGGCGCCCGTGCCACGACTTCAGCGTCCCCGGGCCGCGCCCAGGTTCCTGCGCCATGTCGCCGGCGGCTCGCCGAACTCCCGCTTGAACGCGCGATTGAACGAGGCTTCCGATTCGTAGCCTGCACCCTCGGCGATCGACGCCAGCGAGGAATCCGTCAGGCGCAACTGTCGCGCGGCAAGCTGCAAGCGCCACAGCGCGAGATATTGCATGGGTGGTATCCCGACCAGTTCGGTAAAGCGCTGCGCGAGCCCGGAACGCGAGATGCCCACCTCGCGAGCGAGAGCATCGACGGTCCAGGCGTACACCGGCTGTGAATGCATCAGCGCGAGTGCCCGCGCCACATAGCGGTCGCGCAGTCCCGCCAGCCATCCCTTGCCGTCATCGGCCATCGTGCCGATGTAGCGACGCACCGCCTCGATGAAGAGCAACTCCGCAAGCTTGGCGAGCACCGTGGCGCTGCCCGCCTGCGCCGAGGCCGCTTCCTCGGTTGCAAACCGAAGCGACGATTCGAGCCACGATACTCCGGACCCGCGCATGTTCACCTTGAAGAGCCTCGGCAGCGCGCGAAGCAACGGATTTCGTGAATTGTCCTGCGGCGCGAGAAAGCCGCACACCATGCGGGTGACTTCGCCGCCGCCGCCGTGGGAGAGCGTCATGACTTCACCCGGTTTCGTCTCGACCTGATTTGCCAGCAGCGGCGCCAGGACGTCGGGCACCAGATCGGTCGCACTGCCCAGCACGTGGGTCTCGCCCTGCGGCACCACGATGACGTCGCCTGCCTCCGCCCGCACCAGGCTTGCCGGATCGCCCGGCAGCATCGCAAAGCACTTTCCTTCTGTCAGGAGATGGAACGAGACGACGCGCTCGGAAGGCGGCAGGTATGCGGAGCAAAGCGCCGAATCGGCCTGCCCGATCACGCACCAGGGCGCCGAGAAGTTGCCGTCGAGGTGGACGGCCCCGATCAGCTGGATGATGCGCAAGACGTCGGAGAGAGCATCCATGGCTGCGTTCGCGCAATGTTGGAGCCGCGCACAAGAATGCTGGACGCCGGGCTATTCAATGTCGCGCCTACCGTCGGAATACTAGCACCGTGCCTGAAGGCCAGCACACGCAAGAAGTCAACGCGAATCACCGGAGCGTGCATTCTCCGGCGTGTCCGGCCTCCAGAAGTACCTCGACCGTGCTTTTCAATCCGAAACCAGCCCGTCTCTCAGGAGAGCAGTCATGTCCGCCGTCCAGTCACCTTCCTTGCCCTTGTCCATGCCCTTGCCTGCTACGGATCTCGCCGCGCCCAGGATGCGGCATGCCGCTGCCGACGCTCAGATGCGCGTCCTGCAACCTCACGTCGATACCGCACGCTATGCCAGGTGCGTGGAAGTGTCCAAGCGCATCCGGTGGGACATCGACCGCGACGTGCTCCGGCATCGCCAGTTCGATTTCACGAAAAAATTCCTGCCTGACGGTCTGTCGTTCGTCGACCGGCTGCCGTTCCTGAGCGTCGTCGAGCGGCGCCTGCTGTCGCAGATCCAGGGCCGTTCGTACGCGAACATGTTCGGTCTGGTCGAGCGCTTTATCGGGGCCAAGATGCTCGAGGTGAGCCGCGACCACTGGCTTGGCGACCAGAACGCGCTCGAAGCGCTGGTGCGCTTCACCGACGAAGAACTGAAACACCAGGAGTTGTTTCGCCGCATCGAGAGCATGATCGGCGCGGGGATGCCGGCGGGATACACGTTCGAGCCGCGGCCCGATGACGTCGCATCCGTCGTGCTGGGCAAGTCGACCTGGTCGGTGCTCGCGCTGACCTGCCTCATCGAACTGTTCACGCAAGTCCATTACCGGGCCAGCATCGAGCCCGACAGCGAGCTTTCGCCCCTGTTCAGGGAGGTGTTCCTGTTTCACTGGAAGGAGGAATCGCAACACGCGATTCTCGATGAACTGGAATGGGTACGTGAAAACGCGAAACTCACGCCGCAAGCGCGCGATGAGGCCGTGGACGATCTGATTGCGCTGGTGGGCGCAGTCGATGGAATCCTGCAATCGCAGTCGGCGGCAGACACGCGCTACTTCATGGGCCTTTGCGACCGCCGCATGACTGACGCCGAGATCGAAACGGTGGCGGCGACCGTTCTTGCCGCCTACCGCTTCCAGTACATCGTGTCGGGCGTGCAGATTCCGCGGTTCGGCGAAACGCTCAACGCGATGATCTCACCGGCGCAAGCCGGGCGGATTGGCGCCGCGCTCGCGCCGATCATGGGCTGACGGACTCCGATCTATGGGCGGCATGCATCGCCGGCGCGCTGCCGGAGCCGGAGCTCGCCGGGATTGCACGGGCGTCCGGCTTGCGGGGATCGCGCATCACGGAACGCTTCGACTGCTTTCGCGATACCACCGCGCAAGCAAAGGTTGAGGGCGACCTGCATGTCCATGCAGTCAACTTTCCGGCCTTCAAGCAGGAACGGGACCCGATGCCGGCCGGCAAACAGCGTATGTGCCGGCCGCGCGAATCCTCCCTGCGACGGTTAGCCAGCGCGACGCGCGCGACGCCGCTACGGTGTCGTGCGCGTCTCTGGGTTCAGCGCAGCGGCCGGAAGCTCACGCGAATCTCTTCCGAGAAAACCTGCGGCTGTTCCCATGCGGCAAAGTGCCCGCCTTTGGGCAACCGGTTGTAGTGAATCAGCTTCGGATACGCTTTCTCCGTCCAGCTTTGCGGGGCGGCGTAAATCTCATCCGGAAACACGCTGACGGCAACGGGAATGGCAACATGCTTCGGCGCAAAGAAGTTGAGCTTGTTTTCCCAATACAGCCGGGCCGACGAGACCCCCGTGTTCGTCACCCAATAGAGCGTGATGTTGTCGAGGATGTCGTCTCGCGTCAGGCCCTCGGGCTGACCGTCAAAGACGCGTGCGATGAGCGCCTCACTGCTCGCGTCGTGGTCGAGTATCCAGCCGGCGAGGCCGACAGGCGAATCCTCGATCCCGTACAGCGTCTGCGGGCGATTCGTCATCTCCTGGGCGTAGCCGAGGCCGTGCTTGTAGAAGAAGTCGAGCTGATCGAACGCGTGCTTCTCGTCGCCCGAGAGGCCGGCGGGCGCCGGGTCGCCGAACTTGAGCGCATTTGCAACGTTGTCGGGCACGGTGGCCGGCATGTTGGTGTGAATGCCGATCAGTTCCGGTGGCGCCAGCAGGGCCATCTGCTCCGTGACGGCATTGCCCCAATCGCCGCCTTGCGCCACGTATCGCGTGTATCCGAGCCGCTTCATCAGCACGACCCAGGCGCGTGCGATGCGGGCAGGATCCCAGCCGGTCGTGGTCGGCTTGCCAGAAAATCCGTAGCCCGGGAGCGACGGAATCACGACGTCGAAAGCATCCGATGCACTCCCGCCATGCGCCGTCGGATTGGTCAGCGGATCGATGATCTTCATCTGCTCGATGATCGAGCCGGGCCATCCGTGCGTGACGATGAGCGGCAACGCATTCTGATGCTTCGAACGAACATGGATGAAATGAATGTCGAGCCCGTCGATCTCGGTGACGAAATTCGGCTGGGCGTTGATCCTCGCTTCGACCTTGCGCCAGTCGTAACTCGTCTCCCAATAGCGCGCGAGTTTCTGCATCGTCGCGAGCTGCACGCCTTGCGATGCATCCGTTACCGTTTCACGCTCGGGCCACCTTGTCGCTTTGATGCGCCGTCGCAATTCGACGAGTTGCGATTCCGGTACGTGCACGCGCAGTGGACGAAGAGCGGTCTTGTCACTGCCCGTCGATTGTGCAACTTGAGTGATAGCCTGATTTGTATCGGCAAAGGCGAGCCGGCTCAATGAGCCCGCAACGACGGCCGCCGCTGCAGCGCCGATGAAGCGGCGGCGCGAGGCGGTCTGGGGAAGGATATCGTTTGACATACAAGCTCCTGTTCGCAACATGCCTTGGGCAGGCGGAGCGATGAGTGCCGCAGCTATGCAATCCTGAGCAAACGCCTTCCTGACTGACCGCCTGAATCGTTCATCCACGCAGCCAGTCGGCGAACCTCGAATCGTCACCGCCTTCCTTGACCGCAAACCATGGTTCGCGGTCGTTGAAGGCATTATGTGCAGGTAAGCACCCAGCGTAAACGCCAACACGGGCACAACACTTGTGCCAGTCAGGAACAAACCCGTATCCGGCGACGCGCACAGCCAGCCGCTCGTTGACCGTGTGCATGCCGAGCGGAAGAACGGTGGCGCTGCAAAAGCGCATGGCTGAACGCGCTGGGCGGCGAACGCTTGCCGGCATGGCAGGGCAGATGCAAATCACTCCGTTCATGTGGCCCTTCGAGCGAAGCTGGCTGGTGCGAAAGTCCGTGGCCATTGCAGGCTTCACCGTGCGCACGGACAGATCAAGGCCTTCATGCCGGATGACCAATGAACCGCCCGCGTCTTTCCGAACGGCCGGCGACAGGAATTTCGCGCGACGTCACAAGCGGCGTCGACTGCGACACGAAAGCAAGCGGCTAGTAGCGAAAAGCTATCTGCAGACGATTGACGCAAAGCGAGGCCAATCGATGAACGCATCCATGGTTGCGCTTTGCGGGAAGGCATATCCTTGCATTGCTGAAGAAACATGTCCGCGGTTTTCAGGTGTTCCAGCGGCCATTCGGAGGAGTGAAGCATGACGAACAGTGTGAATGGAAAGATTGTCGCGATTACGGGCGGTTTCGGCAGTCTCGGTCTGGTAGCGGCGCAGGTACTGGCGGAGCGCGGCGCGCACGTTGCGCTGATTGGCCGGGGGCAGTCGCCGGGTGCGGATGCGCTGCCGCCGCAACTTGCCGATGCCTTTCAGCTTGGCGGCGTCGATCTCGGCGAACCGGCGGCGGCGCAGGAAGCCATCGACGCGATCGCGACGCGGTTCGGCGGACTCGACGCACTTGTCAACGTCGCCGGGGCCTTCCGCTGGGAGACCGTGGCTGACGGAAGCGTCGATACGTGGGACCTGATGTTCCGCACCAACGTGAAGACGGCGTTGAACGCATCGAAGTCGGCGATTCGTTATCTGGCGGCGCGCGAGGGCGGACGGATCGTCAATATCAGCGCGGGGGCGGCACTGAAGGCGGGGGCCGGGATGGGGGCCTATGCCGCGTCGAAGGCTGGCGTGGCACGCCTGACCGAAGCGCTTGCCGAGGAACTCAAGGACAAGGGGGTGACAGTCAACGCGATCCTGCCGAGCATCATCGATACGCGCCAGAACCGCGCCGATATGCCTGATGCCGACTTCAGCTGCTGGGTGACGCCGCAGCAACTCGGTGCGGTGATCGCGTTCCTGCTGTCGCAGGATGCGCAGGCGATTACCGGGGCGCTGATTCCCGTTGCCGGGCGGGTTTGACGGGCCGAGCCCGCGCAATGGCGGCGAAGGGGCCTAGTCAACGGTGATGGCCGGCACGGCCCCGCGCCCCGTCGCAACACCGGCCGCACCCGGGGTTTCCGAAGCCGGAAGCAACGAGGCAGGCGCAAGGCCGGCGTCGTTGCCAAGACATGAAGCGGGCCGTTTCTGGTCCATCCGGCGACGCTGCGAGGCTCGCCGCAAAGTGGCAGTCGCAGCACGAGCAACCGTCCGCATCCTTGCTCCGAGGCGATTGCATCGTGACGCGGAAATGCCGCGCGAGCCTTCCGGGCGAATCCGCGAAGGCCACCGGCGCACAGCTATAATCGCGCTCAAACTTGACCAGGGAAGTTCTACTCGTGAAAAGGATCACCGCGTTTGCATTCGTTGCGCTTGTCCTCGTGGGCTGCTCGTCGCCCGAGAAGCAGGTGCAGCAGGCCCAGCAATTCGTCCACAACGAATCCAGTCTTGCCGAGGCCCAGCGCAATGCGGCGGTCAATTGCGGACCGGCCAACTGCGACGCCGCCTGGGCGCTCACGAAGCGCTATATCCAGCAGCATTCCGACACGCCCATAACACGCGCGGACGAGGTCGCAATCGACACCGACGTGCCCTCCGGTTCGGGCAAGGCCGCCTTCTCGGCGACGCGTGTTGCGAAAGGTACTGGCGCGACGCTGACGCTTTTTGCGCAGTGTCGGGGCATGTATGCGTCCGACAGCGAGAGAGGTTCGGACTATAACGAGTGCGCCGAGAAGATCCTCAAGACCCAGAATGGCTATGTGGCGTTTCTCAACGCACATGTGCCGGGTCAGTAGGCGCCGGGGCTGACTCAGCCACGCGCGGGCAGGCCGAGGTAGGGCAGCGAGCGGCGCCCTGCAACCGATCGAGTTTGCCGATGGCGCGCGCCGAATGCCGGGAGCGCCTTCAGGAACCGGTTAGGCCGCGCGGCAAGACGAAACGTGACGTCGAAACGGGAGAGGTACTCGTCGAGTTGCGCCACGCGTGAAGACGCGACTCACGCGGCTTCGTTAGTCCCGCTATTCACTTAAATATACTGCGCCATCGTTCCGGCATGACAGCATGATCTCGCGGCGGTTTCGCTGGTATTTAACGGAGCGCCGACCTATAAATAACGTTTGCGACGTTATCTTTCGCACCGTCGCCGACCCACGAGGTCACACCCGCACAGTTTTGTGCACCGCCACGACACCTATGTGGCAGCGCCGGCATCCACGTTCCGGCACCCTGGCCGCGTAGCGCTGCGTTTGAACCCCCGCATGACCGGAGTCGCGGCAGCAGCGCGAATTCCAGGATCCCCCGTATCGATCCCTCGAAAAACGAAGACACGCGCAACCATTTCCATGTGCGCTACCGGTCCGCATGGGCGGCCGGCCTTCGCACGACCTCTGCACAGCGAGCGCGTCACCTGACGGCTCACTCACGAACAAGGTGCGATTATGAAACTCAAATTGTTGGCGGTATCCGGTGCAACGTTGCTGGCGATGGCCGCCGGCATCGCGCACGCGCAGTCGAACCAGCCGGCTCCATCCATGGGCCAACCCTCGATGCAGCAATCAAACACGCAAGCCGCCGACATGTCCTATGGCGGGACGCCAGCCAAGGGCGCCTACGCCAGCGGACGCAGCAGAAGCGGAGGTCCGTGCGTCGTCGGCTTGTCCTGCGATATCTATCAAGGCAACTAGAGTTTGATGTCGCGTCACCGAGGCGAGCCGGACCGGTCGATATCGAACGCACCAGCTAGCGCACGCGCTCGCTGGAAGTACCGACTGGTTCTCACGGGTGCGCGACAGCGGGCACTGCCATTTGTGATGAGGGGCTGAACAGCGTTCCCTTGCGTGCAGCCCGGCGCCGGCGGAATGTCCCCGAACTCGATGCCGGAATTGCGCAGTTGCGCGACGCAGCCCTTTTCTGATCCATCACCGGCGCACGACGCCTCTGCAACGTGTCGTCGTGCGCTCTTGAGCGCAATGCGTCAATCGCGCACACACCGGAATCCGGCATACACATATTGATAGTGCGCCTGAAACCAGTTGCGGAAACTCGGTCTCAGCATGCAGGCCGCCGTGCGCGGCGAGCCGCCTTTCAGCACGAAATGCTTGTTGTCGTAGAAATTGGCGGAGTAGCCCAGATAGAACGGAAACGGCTCGAAGCCGGGCAGCGGGCCGAACGCGGTCGATGTCCACTCCCAGCCGTTGCCGAACTGTCCTCCGACGCCGAACGCACTGCGGTTTTCCGGATGCGCCTGCACCGCCGACGGGTCCCATCGCCGGAAGTCGAAGTTTCCGTCCGCCGCGAGCGGTGCGCCGTGCGCCGCGCGCTGCCATTGCGCCTCGCTCGGCAGCGCCTTGCCGGCCCAGCGCGCGTAGGCGTTCGCTTCCGCGTGGCTCACGTACACCGGCCAGTCGGCGGGCAGCGCGATTTCCTCGAACATCGTGCGCAGCTTCCACGCGCCGCGGGCGACGTCGCGAATCCAGAAGGCCGGATGCGTGATGCCCGCGCTTTCCTTCCACGACCAGTCCGCGTCGCTCCAGCAGGCGCGGTTCGCGTAACCGCCCGCATCGATGAATTTCAGGTAGTCGCCATTCGAGACCATGTAGCGGTCGATTTCGAACGCCGGCACGTCCACCTGCAACTCGCCGAACTCGTTATCCCAGCCGAACGCGCCGCTCTCTCGGCTGAGTCCGAGCGTTGCCGTGCCGGCGGGCACGCGCACCATGTCGTGCCTGACGGCCGGGTCGGACGCCGACTCGTGCGCGAGCGCGGGTCCGGTCTTCTGGTCGAGCGGCAACTGATGCAGCATGTAAGCGAGCGTTTCGGCGTGCATCAGCCGGTGCTCGATCGCCACTTCGAGCAGCGTCGCGGGGTCGGCCTCGTCGGTCGAAACGGGCTGCTTTGTAATTTCTACCGGGTCGAGCCGCGCATCGATGTCGTCGCGAATGCGCTTCGTGTAGGCGCGCACTTCGTCGAGCGTGGGCCACTCGTGCGGTTGATCGGTGGGCAGGCCGCCGTCGACCGGATCGATGCCGAAGGCGAACAGCTGGTCGAATTCGGGATTCGCGCTCGGCAGGTCGAAGACGCGCCCATCGAGCAGATTGCGGTCGAATGCTTCGAGATGCCCGATGTAGAACACGATCCGGTGCCGCTCGGCGATCGGACGTTCATACAGATGCTCGGGCCTGACGATGTCGAAAAGCTCGTCGGTGGTGCGGCGTGCTTCGGCGAGGCGGGCAAGCAGCGGATGACGCAGGGCAGGTTCGCGATTCATGTCGCCATGTCTCCGTACATGAGCAATCCGAAAGCCTAATGCTAAGCAGCCTGCATGCCAACCGGAAATTGCTTGCGATTGACCGACGATGGACGGAGTTTTGTGAGTCAGATGCCGCGCAGGCCGTTGAAGTCGCGAATGCGGATCAGCTTGCCCCTTGCATCGATGAGGCCGAGCTTCTGAAAGCGCGACAGCGTGCGGCTCACCGTTTCGAGCGTGATGCCGAGGTAGCTGCCCATTTCGTCGCGGGTCAGGCGCAGCGTGAATTCCGCCGCCGCGTAGCCGCGCCGCGTGAAGCGCGCGGACAGGTCGAGCAGCAGCCGGGCGACGCGCTCGTCCGCGCGCAGCGTGCCGAGCGTCATCATCTGGCTCGTCTCGCGGACGATTTCGCGGCTCATCATCTGATGCAGCCGCCGCTGGATCGCGCCTGTTTCGCGGCACACGCGCTCGAACAGCGCGTACGGGATCAGGCACACCGAGCTGTCTTCCAGCGCGATCGCGTCGCAGATGTGCGTGTTTTCGCCGATGCCGTCGAGGCCGAGCGCGTCGCCGCTCAAGTAGAGGCCCGTGACCTGCTCGCGCCCGCCTTCATGCGACACGACCGTCTTGAGCGAGCCCGAGCGGATTGCGAAGAGCGATTCGAAGACGTCGCCGGCGCGAAAGAGTGCTTCGCCGCGCAGGACCGTGCGCGTGCTGCAGATCACGCCTTCGAGCTTCGCGGTGTCGTCGGCGGACAGGCCTTCGGGCATGCACAGATGGCGCATCGCGCACGTCGAGCACTGTGCTGCGTGGCGTCGGGCGAGGGTGGCTTGGGACATGGCGCGCCTTGGTTCGTTGATAAATGACAAGGCATTGTCCCATCGAAGAGGCGCGCTCCCAGGCGACAAAACGCCGCGTGACCTCGTCCCGGCGCCTTATCCTGCGGGCTTTTCAGCCGTTCCGGCCGCCGCCGGGATCAGCAGCACGGGCAGCGTGGCCTGCCGCAGGCAGCGCTCCGCTACGCTGCCGAGAATCAGCCGCTGGAAGCCCTTGCGGCCGTGCGTGCCCATCACGAGCAGGTCGGCGTTGAAGGCCCTGGCGGCGTCGAGCACGAGGGTGGAGACGTCGTCGACGGACGACGCCTCGCCCACCGCCGCCTCGCCCGCGACGCCGCGCTCTTTCATCGCCTCGGCGGCTTCCCGCCCGAGCTTCGAGCCTTCGTCGACGAGGCGCGTGCGCAGCGCCGACGGGTCGTAGCCCGGCACGTCGAAGTAGAGCGGCGTGTTCTCGACGACGTAGTACGGCTGCAACACCGCGCCGTGGATCTGCGCGAGGTCGAGCGCGGCCTCGAAGGCGCGGCGCGAGGTCTGGCTGCCGTCGATGGCGACGAGGATGCGTTTGTACATGCGGCCTCCTTGGCGTGAAAAAAATATCGATTGAGGTAGTGCTGTTGAAAGGATGCGTTGATCCGATGAAAGTTGCGTTTGCCGCGTGACGATTGTCAATGATTTTGACTGCAAGGGAAGCCGGGCAAAGTTGCCATACAATTCGGGTTGGCATGATCTCTGCGCCCGCTTAAAACCCGCATCGATCACGAACGGGCCGCCGCCCCGGCCGTTCGGCTTTTCATGTTTCGCCCCCAGTCAATTTTCCGCCTCGCCGTGACCCAGCCCGCCCCCGCTTTGCCCTTTCGAACCGCCCTCCTAGCGATGCTCGGCATCGGCCTCGTCAACATGCTGGTCGCGCTCGACCAGACGGTCGTCAGCACCGCGCTGCCGTCGATCGTCGCGGAACTGCATGGCTTCGAGTACTACGCGTGGATCGCGAGCGCCTATCTGCTGGCATCGGTGGTGACGGTGCCGGTGTTCGGGCGGCTCGGCGACTACTTCGGCCGCAAGCGCTTCGTGATCGCGGCCGTGGTCACGTTCACGGTCGCTTCGGCCCTTTGCGGACTCGCGCACGACATGCTGTTCCTCGTCTTCGCGCGGGGGTTGCAGGGCGTGGGCGGCGGGATGATGGTCGGCACGGCGTTCGCGTCGATTCCCGACCTGTTCCCCGATCCGCGCTCGCGCGTGCGCTGGCAGGTGGTGATGGCAGCGGCGTACGGCATCGGCACGGCGGCCGGGCCGTCGCTCGGCGGCTGGATGAGCGAGCACTGGGGATGGCGCTCGACGTTTCTCGTCAATCTGCCGGTCGGCGCCGCGGCGTTCTATTTCATCTGGGCGCACCTGCCCGACTTTCACCGGCCGCGCCACGGCGAGGTGCGCATCGACTGGCTCGGCGCGGTGCTCGTCGCGGCGACGCTCGGCGGGCTGCAGGCGCTGATCGAGGCCGTGCCGCAGGACGGGCTCACGAGCGGCAACCTCGTGCTCGCGGCGTGCGTGCTCGCGTGCGCCGCGGCGCTTCTCGCCTGCGAACGGCGCGCGACGCACCCCATGATCCCGCTCGACATCTTCAGGGACCCGCAGCTCGTGACGCTTTTCACGCTCTCGGTGCTCTCGGGTTTCGTCATGTTCTCGCTGATCTTCTTCGCGCCGCTCCTGCTGCAGGGCGGTTTCGGGCTCTCGCCGCAGCAGGCGGGCCTGCTCGCGACACCGATCGCCGCATGCATTGCGCTCGGCAGCCTGATCAACACGCGCATCGTGATCCATCTGCCGAAGCCCACGCTGATCCTCTCGATCGGCTTCGGGCTGCTGCTGCTCGCGTCGGTGGCGCTCGCGTTCGCGAACGCGTCCACGCCGCATATCTGGATCGAGATTCCGATGGGGGCGGTCGGCATCGGGCTCGGCTTCATCCTGAACAATCTGAACGTGTTCGGCCAGGAGATCGCGGGGCGCGAGCGCTTCGGCATCACGACGGCGCTCCTGCAATCCACGCGCATGGTGGGCGGCATGCTCGGCACGAGCATCGTCGCGACGATCGTCGCGCATCATTACCGCAGCGTGATCGGGCGCACGATCAGCGTGATCGGCGAGCCGGCGGCGTCGACGTGGCTGCCGCGCTTCGCGGACCCGCGCATCCTGATCGACGACGGCCTGCGGCTCACGCTGATGCGCGACCTGCGTCCGTCGGGCCTCGACGCCCGCGCTCTGATCGACGCCGCGCGCGACGCGCTCGTGCAGTCGATCCACATCGGCGTGATGCTCACGGCCGTTGCCGCGCTCGCGGCGGCGCTCCTCGTGCGAAGGATTTCCCACATCACGTTCCGGCGCGCGGGAACGGTCGGCGTGGCGAAGTAGGCGCGCAAGCTGCCTGACGGCTTTCGCCTTACCGGCAAGGTTGTTTGACAACGTTCTTCGCGCGGTGCTACGTTTGGTCCCTCGCAGGCCGCCCGCGCACCGGCTTTGCTACTACTTCGCCACGACTTTGCTACTGTTCGCATTTGGGCGGCAGACGTTTGCGCCCGGGTGATATCGGGGGTATCCGGGAAGGCATCGACGGAACGCTTCGCCCGTGAGCGGGTCATTCGATACAACGGCGTCTTGCGCGACGCTCCGTCGCCAGCCAACCGGCGGGCGACAGGCGAACGCGGGGCGCATCCCGGGATGCCGCGCCGGATCGGCTGCACGGCCATTCCCACCATCGCGTCTCGCGCTCGCTCGCGCGCAGCGGGACGGCGCTTCAAAGGAGTTCACATGAAGATCACCGGAGAAATGCTGATCGGCGCTTCGGCGGTGCGGGGCACCGGCGCCGCGCTCCGGGCCTTCGACCCGGCCCGCAACACGGAACTCGAGCCGGCATTCGGCGGCGGCGGCGCAGAGGAGGTCGCTCGGGCGTGCGAACTGGCGGAGGCGGCCTTCGACCCGTACCGCTTCGCGCCGCTCGAAACCCGCGCGCAATTCCTCGAAGCAATCGCCGACAACATCCTCGCGCTCGGCGACACGCTGATCGAGCGCGCCCAGGCCGAGTCGGCGCTGCCGAAGGCGCGGCTCGAAGGCGAGCGCGCCCGCACGATCGGTCAGCTGAAGCTGTTCGCGTCGCTCGTGCGCGAAGGGCGCTGGCTTGCGGCGACGCTCGATTCCGCGCAGCCCGATCGCAAGCCGCTGCCGCGTCCCGACCTGCGGCTCCAGAAGATTCCGGTCGGCCCCGTCGCCGTGTTCGGCGCGAGCAATTTCCCGCTGGCGTTTTCCGTGGCGGGCGGCGATACGGCTTCCGCGTTCGCGGCGGGGTGTCCGGTCGTCGTGAAATCGCATCCGGCGCACCTCGGCACCTCAGAGCTCGTCGGACGCGCGATCCAGAAGGCGGTCGCCGAGAGCGGCCTGCCGGAAGGCGTGTTCTCGCTCGTCGTCGGCGCGGGCAACGCGATCGGGGAGGCGCTCGTCGCGCATCCGGCGATCAGGTCGGTCGGCTTCACCGGCTCGCGGCGCGGCGGGCTCGCGCTCGTCGGGATCGCGGCGCAGCGGCCCGAGCCGATCCCGGTCTTCGCCGAAATGAGCAGCGTCAATCCGCTGTTCGCGCTGCCCGGCGCGCTCGCCGCGCGCAGCGACACGCTCGCGGCCGCCTACATCGAGTCGGTGACGCTCGGCGTAGGGCAGTTCTGCACGAACCCGGGCCTCGTGATCGCGCTGGACGGGCCGCATCTGGACGAATTCATCGACGCCGCCGCCCACGCGCTCGAAAAAAAGGGTGCACAGACCATGCTGACGGCCGGCATCGCCGCCGCCTACGCGGATGGCGTGAAGGCGCGCGACGCCGCGGGCGCCGCGCGCCTCGCAACGGGCGCGCAGAACGACGCCGCCTGCTCCGCGCTGCCGGCGCTGTACCAGACGAGCGCCGAGGCCTTTCTCGCGTCGCCGCAACTGGCCGACGAGATTTTCGGCCCGACCTCGCTGATCGTGGTCTGCGGCGACGAGGACGAGATGCTGAACGTCGCGCGCCATCTGGAAGGGCAGTTGACCGCCACGCTGCATCTTGAAAGCGACGACCTGCCGCTCGCCCGGCGCCTCTTGCCGGTTCTCGAGCGCAAGGTCGGCCGGATTCTGGCAAACGGCTTTCCGACGGGCGTCGAGGTGTCTTACGCGATGGTCCACGGCGGCCCGTATCCGGCCACCTCCGACAGCCGCGCGACCTCGGTGGGCGCAATGGCGATCGAGCGCTTCCTGCGTCCGGTCTGCTATCAGGACCTGCCGGCGGCCTTGCTGCCACAGGCCCTTTCCGACGACAATCCGCTGAACCTGTGGCGTCTGCGGGACGGCGAACTCGGCCCGAACTAGCGCCAGGGCACCAATACTCGACGCAGGACAAGGCGGGCGCATCGGCGCCCGCCTTGGCTTTCAGGAGACGAACAATATGACTGGTCAGGAGCGCCGCTATCCCGATCCCGCCATCCGCGTGCTCGATCCGCGCTTTAACGCGCTGCGGCTGCCGGCCGCATCGGTGGAGTGTCTTTATCAGGGCGCGCGCTGGTCGGAGGGCCCCGTGTGGTTCGGCGACGGGCGCTATCTGCTGTGGAGCGACATTCCGAACAACCGCATCCTTCGATGGGACGAGGCGACCGGCCAGGTCGGCACCTTCCGCCAGCCGTCGAACAACGCGAACGGCCACACGCGCGACCGCGAAGGCCGCCTCGTCACCTGCGAACACCTGACGCGGCGCGTGACGCGCACCGAATACGACGGCTCGATCACCGTGCTCGCCGACCGCTACGACGGCAAGCCGCTCAATTCGCCGAACGACGTGGTGGTGAAATCCGACGGCTCGATCTGGTTCACCGATCCGACTTTCGGCATCGACGGCTTTTATGAAGGCGAGAAAGAGGCGCCGCAGCTGAAGCCGGGCGTCTACCGAGTGGACGGACAGAGCGGCGAAGTGACGCTGATGATCGACGACTTCATCGGCCCGAACGGACTGGCGTTCTCGCCGGACGAATCGGTGTTGTACGTCGTCGAATCGCGTTCGACGCCGCGCCGCATCTTCGCGTTCGACGTGCAGGACGGCGGCCGCCGGCTCGCGAACCAGCGGGATCTGATCGATGCGGGACCGGGCACGCCGGACGGCTTTCGCGTGGACGTGGGGGGCAATCTCTGGTGCGGCTGGGGCATGGGCACCGACGAACTGGACGGCGTGCGCATTTTCACCCCGCAGGGCGAGGCGATCGGCCATATCGCGCTGCCGGAACGCTGCGCGAACGTGTGTTTCGGCGGCCGGCATCGCAACCGCCTTTTCATGGCGGCGAGCCACGGGCTCTATTCGCTCTATGTGAACACGCAGGGCGCGAAGGGCGGCTAGGCCATCTTCTCCATCATGCGCTCGGGATGCGCGGGCGGGCTGAAGCCGAATTTCGCGTAGAGGCCGTGCGCATCCGACGTAACGAGCATCATGCGTCTCAGGTCCTGCAGATCCTCGTGCGACAGCACGCATTCCAGGAGCCACGTGCCGAGGCCGCGGCCCTGATGCTCAGGCAGGACGAAGACATCGGCGAGATAGGCGAAGGTGGCGCAATCCGTGATCATGCGCGCGTAGCCGATCTGCGCATCGCGCTCGAAGAGGCCGAAGGCGAGCGAATGGCGCGCCGCGCGCTCGACCTTCTCGCGCGCAACGCCGGGGGACCAGTACGCCACCTCGCTCAGATAGCGGTGGATGACGTCGAACTGGAATTCGCCGGTATCGGTGGTGACGCGGTACGGGCCCTTCGTCCATTGCATCGCTCGGCTCCTCATCGGTGATCGACCGATGAGGATAAGCGAGATCAGTGCACCTTGTACACGCGCCCGGTTTCCGCGCCTTCCACGCTGCGGCTGTAGGCAAGCGCGACGCGCGCGCCCGGCGCCGCCTCGAAGCCGCGAAAGTACGGGCCGAAGCTTTCGCGCGCCTCTTCCAGCATCGTCGGGCTGACGGCGTTGATGCGCAGTCCGCGCGGCAGCTCGATCGCCGCGCCCCGCACGAAGCCCTCGATCGCGCCGTTCACCGCCGCCGCGCTCGCGCCCTGGCGGATCACCTCGGCGCCGACGATGCCGCTCGTCAGCGTGAACGAGCCGCCATCGTTCAGATAGTCGCGCGCCGCGAGGACGAGATTGACCTGGCCCATCAGCTTGTCGTCGAGTCCCCGGCGGAACTGCGCGGGCGTCATCTGCACGAGTTCGCCGAAGTGCACGTGGCCCGCCGTGGCGACGATCGCATCGACGCGTCCGATCGAATCGAACAGCCGCCTGATGCTGTCGACATCGGTCAGATCGACGCGGTGCGCACCGCGCGTCGCGCCGATTTCGAACACTTCGTGACGCGGCTTGAACTCGGCGAAGACGGCCCGGCCGACGGTGCCGGTCGCGCCGATGACAGCGATTTTCATGATCTGGCTCATCGAGAAAGGGAGATGGCCGTCATTGTGCGCTTGAGACCCAACGGGAGAAAGGCGCGTTTGCTTGGTGCTTTGCAAAGGCATGGTTTGGAATCGGGGTGTCGGGCGCGATGTGCGCCGCACGCTTCACGCCCGTTGGCCCTCGTTCGCAAGCGAACGCTCCGGGAGGGGTGAGAGCAGGAAGATCGACGCCGACAGCCTGCACACGAGCGCCACGCCCGATACGACGGCGGCGGCCGGAAACACTTGCCACTGGAGCGCGAGCGTCGGCGCCACGAGCGCCACCGACGCGAAACCGAACGCGACCGTCAGCCAGCGCGCCCATTGCAGCCGCGACGCGACGCACAGATACAGCAAGCCGACCAGCACGCGCGACACCACGGCTGCCGCGAGCGGATGGCTGCCCGCGTCGCCGGGAAGGCCCATCATCACGACGAGCCCGAACTCCACCCACGAAAGCGCATAGGCGACGGCCAGGCTCGCCAGCGCCGCGCCGAAGCGTTCTCCGTGGACAAGGCGGGCGAGCCTCGGCGATACGCTGGTCCGCGCATCGGTGCGCTTCGCGGCTTCATGTGCAAACACGTTCACTGTGGTCATGAGTGGCTCCGTGCGGCTGATAACGGGTGGGGGTGCCATTGATGGTAGAAGGGGCCGTGGCTGTCAGCACGGCGCGTGCCAGTCCCGCCCACGGACGCGCGGGAACGCGGGTTGCTCACATGACAGGCCGGCACGGAGCGCGCGAGTCGACAATGCACGAAAGGCGCGATATGCGCCTTTGCAACTATTCACCGGGAGGAGCCAATCGATGGGCAACGCGAAAGAGCAGAATCCGCATTCGGAACGCGACGAGAAGGATGTCGACAAGGCGGTCGAGGATACGTTTCCCGCCAGTGATCCGCCCGCCACCGGAGGCGTGACGCGTATCGAATCCGAAGACGACAAGAACAGGGAAAAAGGAAAGTGACGCAACGAAAAGGAGCAGCCAAGGGCCGCAAAAATTGCGGCCCTCTGTTTATTTTATTTGCGAGGCCGGATTATTTTTCGCGTGGCTGCAGTTCGAACAGCCGCGACGGCCGCAGATGGTTCAGCGCGTAATGCCTGCGCCCG
>Ga0163162_10001165_pt1 | contig 24532 bp, 15 predicted proteins | sample S55metaG_FD_115310 | JGI IMG/M metagenome (GOLD analysis project Ga0163162, IMG submission 115310) | Switchgrass rhizosphere microbial communities from Kellogg Biological Station, Michigan, USA - S5-5 metaG | ecosystem: Host-associated > Plants > Roots > Rhizosphere > Soil | place: USA... | reverse complement strand
GGGTATGATGTTCGGGGTGCCATAGCAGATACACCGGGTGCAGCGTGGGCAATAGCCCGTTTTGGGAAAATAAAACCAATCATCGCCCCCTGCGAACAGGTTGATGCCTTGCTTCCCTTACCTCCTGTTGCCCTCCGGCTTGAGCCATTAATTATTGAAAGGCTGCAAAAACTTGGGTTTTATACTATTAAAACTTTCATAAACATGGGACGCTCGGTATTGCGCCGACGTTTTGGGCAGGAATTATTGTTAAGGCTTGACCAGGCCCTGGGTAATGTGGATGAACCTTTACAATTATTACATCCTGTTGAACCCTATTCAGAAAGATTGCCTTGCCTGGAGCCTATCCTTACCGCCACCGGAATCGAAATAGCCATTAAAACCCTGCTCGAAAAACTTTGCCTCCGCTTACAGGGCGAAGGCAAGGGATTACGAAGCGCAGTTTTAAAATGTTACCGGGTAGATGGACAGGTGATCAGTGCTGATATCGGTACCAATCGCGCATCACACCATATTGATCATTTGTTTAAGCTCTTTGAACTTAAAATTTCCACACTGGAGCCTGCATTAGGTATTGAACTTTTCACGCTCGAAGCGCCAAAAGTTGACGATACAGAGCCTGAACAGGAGGTGTTGTGGCAATCAGATAGCTGCGGCCTTGATGATACCGATCTGGCAGAGTTACTGGACAGGTTGGCCAATAAAATTGGTGCAGGCAGTATTCACCGTTATCTGCCCCAGGAACGTTACTGGCCCGAGCGAAGCATTAAACCGGCCATCTCTATTAATGAAAAACCTCAAACCAACTGGCGAAAAGACCGGCCCCGCCCGTCTATCTTACTTCCTCATCCTCAGCAAATAGAGGTAACCTCTCCTATTCCCGATTATCCGCCAATGCTGTTCATCTACAAAAATGAAACACACCATATCAAAAAGGCCGATGGCCCTGAACGGATAGAACGCGAATGGTGGCTTGACGAAGGCGAACACAGAGATTATTACCAGGTTGAAGATCAGGACGGCAGGCGCTATTGGTTGTTCCGGTCGGGCCATTATGCTGGCAGCCAGGCAGGGCAATGGTTTATTCACGGATTTTTTGCATAAGGTATTATGGGCTATTCGGAATTACAGGTAACCACCAATTTCAGCTTTTTACGGGGAGGATCACATCCCGAAGAAATGGTAATGCAGGCAGCAGCCCTGGGGCATACTAAAATTGCCATTACCGATCGTAATAGTGTGGCCGGTGTTGTACGCGCGCATTTAGCTGCCAGACCGGATGATATCGATATTAAAATTATCCCGGCTTGCCGTCTCGACTTGCTTGATGGTGCAAGCCTGCTTGCTTATCCAACAGATATGGATGCATGGTCGCGCCTTTCCGGGCTGCTTACCAGGGGAAACCTTCGTGCCGAAAAGGGCCAGTGCCACTTGTATAAGCAGGATGTATATGAACACGCCAAAGGTATCAAGTTTATAGCGGTGCCTCCCGAATCACTTAACAGCCGCTTTGATTTTGATGAAACTTTTAAAGCAGATTTAAAAGAGTACCGGGAGGCTTTTGGCCATGAACTTTATCTTGCGGCCTCACGCGCTTACAATATTGATGACGCCAAACGACTTCACAGGCTTGCACAATCTGGCATACCCATTGTGGCTACCAACGATGTACATTACCACGAAGCAGCCCGCAGGCAGCTTCAGGATGTTGTAACCTGCGTACGTGAAAAATGCACCATTCATAATGCCGGCTTTAAACTCAATGCCAACGCCGAACGGTATTTAAAAAGTACCGACGAAATGGATCGTCTGTTTCGGCAATATCCGGAGGCTATAGCCCGAACTGCCGAAATAGCCGAAGCCTGCCAGTTTACATTAGACACGCTTAAATATATTGAGCCCGAAGAACCCAATACCGATGGCCTTACCCCGCAACAGCGGCTAACCAAATTTACCTGGCAGGGTGCCCGGCAACGGTACGATAATAATGTGCCAGATAGCATCAAAAGCCAGATAGAGTTTGAGCTCGCCTTTATTGAGCGGAAACGGTTGGCCCCTTATTTTTTACGGGTTTACAGATATACCCGTAAAGCGGCAGAATTGGGTATACTTTACCAGGGGCGTGGTTCGGCGGCTAATTCTACGGTGTGTTATTGTTTAGCTATTACCGCTGTCGACCCGACGGAAACTCAATTGCTTTTCTCCCGTTTCATGTCGGATGCGCGGGATGAATGGCCAGATATTGATGTGGACTTTGAGCATGAGCGCCGGGAAGAGATCATCCAGTGGATCTACAGTGAATACGGCCGCGACCGATCGGCCATTGTAGCTACCGTTACGCAGGAGCGGCATAAGGGGGCCATCCGCGATGTAGGCAAAGCTATGGGCTTATCTGTAGATACCATCAACCGCCTGTCGGGTGCCATCTGGGATTTTTCAGAAGAGGCTTTTGACAGGCAGCGGATCATTGACCAGGGACTTAACCCTGATGATAAGGCCCTGCATAAAGTATTGGTACTTACCGAACAATTAATGGGCTTTCCGCGCCAGTTGGGACAGCATACAGGGGGCTTTGTTATTACCCAAGGCAAACTATCAGATATATGCCCGGTAATGAATGCCCGCATGGAAGACCGCACCCAGCTGGAGTGGAACAAGGACGACCTGGAAGCACTTGGCATCCTCAAAGTAGATGTACTTGGCCTTGGAATGCTCACCTGCATCCGCAAAAGTTTCGACCTCATTAAGCAGCATTATGGCAAAGCATACGATTTAAAGAACGTGCCGCGTGAAGACCCGAAGGTTTATGATATGATATGCGATGCCGATACTTTAGGAGTTTTCCAGATAGAAAGCCGCGCCCAAATGTCGATGCTACCACGACTTAAACCACGAAAATTTTATGACCTGGTGATTGAGGTAGCCATAGTGCGCCCCGGCCCTATCCAGGGCGACATGGTTCACCCCTATCTGAGGCGTCGTGACGGGTTGGAAAAAGAAAGCTATCCAAAAAAAGAATTAGAGAGAATACTTGGTCGTACCAAAGGCGTGCCGCTATTCCAGGAACAGGCAATGGAAATAGCCATGGTAGCAGCAGAGTTTACCGCTGCCGAGGCGGATCAGCTACGCCGGAGTATGGCCACTTTTAAAGCTAAAGGTTTGGTAAGCCAGTTTCGACAAAAACTGGTAGATGGCATGACAAGGAGAGGTTACGAAGAAGATTTTGCCCATCGCATTTTTAAACAGCTGGAAGGCTTTGGGAGTTATGGTTTCCCGGAAAGTCATGCAGCATCGTTCGCCCACCTGGTTTATATCTCTTCATGGCTTAAATATCACTATCCCGATGTATTTGCAGCTACCTTGCTAAACAGCCAGCCCATGGGCTTTTATCAGCCTGCTCAAATTGTTATTGATGCGGAAAGGCACGGTGTAATAGTACGGGCAGTAGATGTTAACCATTCGTTTTGGGATAATACCCTTGAAGAGCAGGATGGCGATTATCGAGCATTACGGTTGGGTTTCAGACAGGTAAAGGGCCTTAACGAAAATGATATGCAGGCATTAATAACCGGTCGCGGTATGGGATATACCAGCATCAGTCATTTAAGCGATTCCGGCGTACCTCAAACCCAGATTGAAAAGCTTACCGATGCTGATGCTTTCAGATCTCTCAACCTTGACCGTCGCGCAGCACTGTGGGAAGTACCGGCGCTTAGTGATAAACCAATAGGCCTGTTTACTGGCCAGCCGTCGGAAAGTGCCAAAGAAGCCCAGATCAGTTTACCGTTTATGACTGCCGCAGAGCATGTGGTACAGGATTATGCAGCCACAGGTTTATCTGTAAAGGCACATCCGGTAAGCTTTTTACGGCAGCAGCTTAATATGCTACAGGTAACCCCAACTGCCGAATTACCTAACCTTAAAAATGGAGATAAGATAAAAGTTGCTGGTTTGGTAACTGTGCGCCAAAGGCCCGGCACCGCTAAAGGCATTTTATTCATCACTATTGAAGATGAAACAGGCTTTGCCAATCTGGTAGCCTGGGAAAAGATCTTTGATAAGTACCGCAAGGATATTGTACAGGCGCGTTTATTAATGGTTGAAGGGGTTTTACAGATTGAAGGGAAGGTGATCCATGTTATTATACGGCGCTGTTTCAATTTATCAAAACTACTAAGCACGCTTACAACTGTTGGCAATGATGACCAGCCGATAATGACATTATCACGAAGCGACGAAACAACCGCACCCTATCCGGCAGGTTCAAACAAAGGACAGGTTCAGCAAAACAAACAAAAAGAGGTATTTCACAAGGGACGAAATTTTAAGTAAGATTATTTAAAATGTTTTTACTGCTGATTCGTCTGCAATAGTATAAGACGAATAGAAGCATCTGCAGAAAGCTTTAAACTTGAACATAAAAGAAGTAAAATAATTAACGATTCAACAATAACATGAAAACGCATATAATATCAACCGTACATAGTCATTTATGGGAGGGCATAGACGACTAAAAACATAATTTGACCGAGGTTATTAGCGGCTGGTGCTGTATCTTAGCGCCATGACGGATTATAAACTGGAAGCAGCAAAAGCCGCTTTAACCTTGATAACCCCTAATCAAACTATTGGTTTGGGAGCCGGGAGTACAATAGCTCATTTGGTTAATATGTTAGTTCAAAACCATGAACTTGCGGCTTCATTAACATTTACATCTTCGTCATTCAAAACAACTCAACTGTTAAGCAAATATGGCTTGCACATCCAGTCGCCCGCCCTGCTTAATAAACTCGATATTTACTTTGATGGCTGCGACCAGTTTGACAGCGAACTAAATGCACTGAAAAGCGGCGGCGGTATCCATACTACCGAAAAGATTTTAGCCTCCGTGGCGCAGGAATTTATTCTTCTGGGCGATGAAGGAAAATTCTCGCCCCAATTTAATGCGACCTATCCGCTGGTTATTGAGATCCTGCCACAGGCATTACAGATTGTATTGGCAAAACTTTCAGCGTTATTTCCACAAGCTACACTTACCCAACGTATGAGTACGCAAAAAGATGGCGCTTTGATATCAGACAACGGCAATATGCTGGTTGATGTACAATTCACAGAGCTACCCGAACCGGCAAAATTGAATACACTGGTTAAAATGATACCGGGCGTTGTTGAACACTCATTATTTTACCAGATGGCGGGGAGGGCAATTATTGCAGGAGAAAATGGCATCCGGATCATAAGCCCTCAACGGTAGCTGCCCGATCGGCAGTATTTAAAACAGCTATACCCTTTAACGTACATACGCCATAATTAAAATGGTTTAAAAGCTGTAGCTGAACATCCCATAAATTAAATTCAGCATGCGGATATATGGAAGCGTTAAAACCCAACTCAATCTGGTTAACGCGCATAATGGCTACTATCCTTGCATCAATTTCGGGACGCACATAGCCCTGATCAATTCCCTTTTTTAAAAGTTTTTCAATGATATTTACCAGGAAGCCTGTTTTAAACTGAAGGTACAACTCCCACCCTTCATGATGGTATTTTTGCAGATCATTCAATACAACAGGGTTCACCCTTGAAAATATCTCCCCGGTACACCTGGTTAGCTCAATCATCTCATCTATCATATTGCCCGCATCACTGATGATAGCGCAAAGCATCGCCTCATCATCGGAAAGCCGCTTTGTAACAAGGGCAGTAACAAGCTCATTTTTATCCCTGAAATGCTGGTAAATTGTTTTTTTGGAGATGCCCAGGTGCCGGGCAATATCATCCATAGTAATGCTTTTTATTCCCCTCTCAAGAAAAAGCACTTCACTCCCGTTTAAAATCCGCTCCTTATCAATCATAAATTATCCGGTTATCAACGCGGTGATCCCCCTGATTGCCCCGAGCAGGATCTCCTGGTTCATTTTTTCGTCGCGGGTGAGCTGGATCATATTAATGGCTATCAATCCATGAATTACCGCCCAATAAGTATAATATTTTTTTTGAACTTCTTCATCACTTACCTCGGGCGAGGCGTATAGCGCGTATATCACTTCAGAAATCATTTGAGGAAAGATGCCGGCTTCGGCTATTTGATTTTCTGCCGGGCAGCAACCGGTACCAATGGCAAACATCAGCTGGTAAAGCTCCTTGTATGTAACTGCAAAATTCCAATAAGCCAGCCACATAGCCTCCATTTGTTCGGCAGCTTCGGTATGAGCTTCTTTTGCCAGTTTTACCATAGCTGTTAGCTTCAGGTGGCCTTTACGGGCAAGCTCAGTGTACAAAGCCTCCTTGCTTTCAAAGTACTCGTAAATAGCGGGAGCCGTGTATTCAATATGTTCGGCAAGCTTTCGCATACTTAACGCATCACAGCCCTCGCATTTGATCATATCCAACGCAGCGTCCAGTATTCTTCGGCGAGTATCGTCCTTTTGCCGTAATATCCGTTCTTTACTTCCCATGTTTTAATCTCTCCATTACAAGTATAATTTACCTTAATTTATTCATTAACAATCAATTAATTGCAATTAAATATTAATATGTTTTTTAGGTGATGGTATTGTAACAGGTTTTATAAATATCAATTAGTTGGCATAGATAATAAATGTTTAAACAACTTCAAAATATGTCAAAATCACCACCTGTAACAAAAAAGCCCGGCAGTTGAATAACAACCCGGGCTTCATAACTAATATAGGGGTACTAAATGCAGTCTATTTCCAACCACCGCCTAATGCGCGGTAAAGGTTGACTATTGATTGCAGCTCCTGCAAACGGTCATTTACCCCACTTAACTGGGCAGCAAGCAGGCTTTGTTCAGAAGTTAAAACATCGGTATAATTTGTAGCCGAGCTGTAACGCAGCAACTCCTTGGTAAAATCAACTGATTTTTCAAGTGCCTGTAACTGCTTAGCCCTTGAGCCTTGTTTTTCAATAGCATTTTGGTAAGAGAACAACGCGTTGGTCACCTCCTGCCCTGCTGTTAGCAATGATTTTTGATAGGCATAGTAAGCCTCCAGTTGCTGGGCTTGCGCCGTTCTTAAACGCGCCCTGTTTTGCCCTTTGTTAAAAATAGGCTGGGTAATACCGCCAACAAAGTTGTAAAATATGGAATGATCAAAAAAGTTCTTCAACTGCAGGGTTGACAAGCCAGCCTGCCCGGTAATGGTAAGCTGCGGATAGAAATAAGTACGCGCCAGGTTGGTGTTTTCAAACGCGCTCCTGAATGCAAACTCAGCCTCCTGCACATCCGGTCGATTTTTTAATAATTGTGAAGGAATACCAGTCTTCAGATCCGCAATGGGTTTCTGCTCATTCAGGCTTGTACGTTTGATGGTGCCCGAGGCCCTTGCCAATAAAATACTTAAAGCGTTCTCCGCTTCGCGGATACTTTGTTTAAGATCGGGAATAGTGACCTCGGCAGCATAACGGTTAGCCTCGCTTTGTACAACAGCCGCGCCATTTACAACGGCACCTTCCTTCAGGGCTTTTACTGTTTCTACATCTTTTACCCTTATGGTAAGCGTTTGCTGCGTGATGGCCAATTGCTGATCAAGCGCCAACAGGTTATAATAAGCATTTGCTATATCGGATATCAGTTGAGTTTGTACAGCCCTTTTAGCTGCATCGCTTTTTAATAAATCTGCAAGCGCCGCTCTTTTTGCACTGCTTAATTTACCCCAGATATCTGCCTCCCAACTTGTGTTAAGGGCGGCCTGGTAAGTGGTTGTTTTAAGATTGAACGAACTGGCAAACTCCGGCGGAAAGTTTAAGCTTGCCGCCGAAGTTTTTGCCCTCGTTGCCGATGCGCTTCCTTCCAGGCTTGGCAGATATGCTGCCTTACTCTGGTTAAACGTTGCCTGGGCCTCGTTGATGCGCTGCACAGCAGTTTTTAGATCGAGGTTTTCGCGTAATCCTTCCTGGATCAGGTTTACCAATACTGTATCCGAAAACAATTGGTTTACCGGCATATTGGCCATTGATGTAGTATCGCTTATGGTTGTATCGCGGTACAGCTTATCAGTATTTACTACTGGCTGCTGGTACTTTTTTGTAACACAGGAGGCAAATACCGCCGTTGCTGCCAACGTGGCCAGTATTTGCCGTTTATATGAATAGATCATTTTTTTGCTTCTTTATAATTTCTTAAAAATTTGCGCTTAGGCTACCGTTTCTGTTTCAACCTCTATTTCTTCTTCAGCAATAGATTTACCGCTGATGCGTTCCTGGAGTGATTGGAAAATGATGAACAGCACCGGGATCACAAACACACCGAATATGGTACCGATCAGCATCCCGCCTACAGCACCTGTACCTATCGAACGGTTACCCTCTGCACCGGCTCCCGATGCAAGCATCAATGGAACTAACCCAAGTATAAACGCAAAGGATGTCATCAAAATAGGCCTTAAACGTGCAACGGAGCCATCAATGGCGGCTTGCACAATGCTTTCGCCGTTTCGCCTGCGTGCTACCGCAAACTCAACTATCAGGATAGCATTTTTGGCTAACAGACCGATGAGCATGATGAGCGTGATCTGCAAATAAATATTGTTCTCAATCCCGAAGATCTTGGCGAAGATGAACGCACCGGCCAGACCTATAGGTAGTGAAAGTAATACTGCAAACGGCAGGATATAGCTCTCGTATTGGGCACTTAGTAAAAAGTACACAAACACCAGGCACAATAGGAAGATGAAAATAGTTTGGCTGCCGCTGGCAATCTCCTCGCGGGTAAGACCCGAAAACTCAAATCCATAACCGGCAGGTAATGTTTTAGCACCAACTTCCTGGATAGCTTTAATAGCATCACCTGTACTGAAACCCGGTTTCGGCGCACCTGTTACCGAAATAGAAGTGAACAGGTTAAAGCGGTTGATCGACTCCGGACCGTAAACCCTTTTCAGTGTAACAAACTCCGATATAGGTGCCATGGTGTTATTAGCATTGCGCACATACATATTATTCAGGCTGCCTGTGGTACCCCTGTAAGCGGCATCGGCCTGGATCATTACACGGTATTGCTTACCAAACTCGTTAAAGTTAGAGGCATAAACACCGCCGAAATAGCCCTGCAATGCACTTAATACCGAGTTTACGGTAATGTCCGCGTCCTTACATTTAGCTACGTTAACATCAACCAAAAACTGCGGGAAATTGGTATTAAAAAATGTAGAGGCGTATTGAATTTCGGGGCGCTGATTCAATGCACCCAGGAACTTGCCGTTTATTTCGGCGAACTTCACAATGTCGCCGCCGGTTTTATCCTGTACCTGAAACTCAAAACCGCTGCTGTTTCCAAAGCCCTGTAAGGTTGGCGGAGCAAAAAACAGGACAGTAGCACCTTTAACGCTTGCTGTCATGCCAAAAAGTTTACCGATCACGGTGTTAATATCCGTTCCTTTGGCAGTACGTTTTTCCCAGGGCTTCAGCTTGATCATGATCAGGCCGTATGAACCGCCCGCGCCGCTCAAGATCCCTTGGCCGGCAACCCTGATGGTCGACTCCACCTCGGGCAGGGACCTTATCATGCCCGATACCTGGTCGATAACCTGGGTGGTACGCTCTAATGATGATGCAGGCGGTAACGATACATCGCCAATAATAAATCCCTGATCTTCATTAGGCACAAAGCCCGATGGCGTTGTTTTAAGCAGAAACCAGAAAATCAAACCAAAAACTGCGATTCCAGCAATAGCAATCCATTTTTTAGCAGCAAGAAAGCCAACCGATCTTTTATACTTACGGGTAAGCGTATCAAAGCTGGTATTGAAAGCCGTATAAAACCGTTGCAAAAGACCAGTTTTATGATGTTCCCCTTCCGGATGCGGCTTTAACAACAGCGCACACAAAGCGGGGCTTAATGTTAAAGCATTTACAGCCGAAATTAAGATCGCGATAGCAAGCGTTAAACCAAACTGTTTATAAAACACCCCGGTTGAGCCGGTGATGAAAGAAACCGGGATAAACACCGCCGCCATTACCAAAGTAATGGATACGATAGCGCCGCTGATATCATTCATGGCGCTGATGGTAGCTGCTTTTGCAGATTTAGCGCCATGATCCAGCTTGGCGTGCACAGCCTCGACCACCACAATCGCATCATCCACAACGATACCGATAGCCAGCACCATGGCAAACAGCGTAAGCAGGTTAATGGTAAAGCCAAACAATTGCAGAAAGAAGAATGTACCTACAATAGCCACAGGCACTGCAATAGCCGGGATCAGCGTAGAACGGAAATCCTGAAGGAATACGAATACTACGATAAACACCAGTATAAAGGCTTCAATCAGCGTATGTACAACCTTTTCTATCGAAGCATCCAAAAAATCGTTAACGCTAAAAAGAGAAGTATAGCTAATACCCGTAGGGAACGTTTTTGAAGCGGCCTCAATGGTTTGCTCGCAGTTTTTAATTAACTCATGCGCGTTTGAACCCGCGGTTTGGTAAATGGCTATACCTACAGCAGGTTTGCCATTCATGGTAGTTGCGTTGGCGTAACTTTGCGCGCCAAGCTCAACCCGTGCTATATCTTTCAGGCGCAATAGTTGCCCCTTGGTTGATGAGCGGATCACGATGTTTTCAAACTCGGGCACACTTGTAAGTCTGCCTTTGTATTTTAATACATACTGGAACGACTGGTTGTCGTTTTCTCCTACTTTACCCGGAGCTGCTTCAATATTCTGCTCGGCAAGGGCGTTGTTCACATCATCTGGCACAAGTCCGTATGTGGCCATTACATCAGGTTTTAACCAGATGCGCATGGAGTAATCCTGTATGCCAAATGACGATGCGTCGCCTACACCATTGATACGCTTGATCTGCGGAAGCAGGTTAATGTTGGCATAGTTTTGCAGAAATTTCTCGTCGTAGCTTTTGTTATCACTTGCCAGGGTAAATACCATCACCATACTGCTTTGGCGCTTACTGGTGGTAACACCTGCTTTTGTGACTTCGGCAGGAAGTAAACTGGTGGCTTTTGATACCCTGTTCTGCACGTTTACCGCTGCCAGATCGGGATCGGTGCCCTGTTTAAAATATACGGTGATAACTGCGCTGCCGTCATTGCTTGCGGTAGAGGTCATGTAGGTCATTTTCTCCACGCCGTTAATTTGTTCTTCGAGCGGTACTATAACGCTTTTCATTACCACTTCGGCATTGGCGCCCTGGTATGATGCTGATACCTGCACCGTTGGCGGCGCTATATCGGGGTATTCGGATATGGGCAGGGTGGTAAGGCCCAGGATACCCAGTATGACTATAATTACCGATATTACGGTAGATAGTACCGGTCTTTCAATGAATGTACGTAACATATTATTTATGTTGATGCCAGGCGACAAAAGACACCCGGCAAGGTTGCTTTGAAAATTATTTTAGATCCTTGTATACTGCGGCACTCTCCTGCACTTCCGGCTTGATAACCATACCGTCTTTTAAACTGCCTGCCCCGTCGGTAACAATGGCGTCGCCCGCTTTAAGGCCATCAGTAACTACATAATATTGGCCCGCTGCAAGATCCATAACACTTACCTCGGTATTTTTAACTGCTCCCTTGCTATCAACCAGGTAAACAAAATGTTTGCCCTGCAATTCGTAGGTAGCTTTTTGAGGGATTAGCACCGCATCTTTAATTGTTTGGGGGATTTGGATCGTAGCGCTTCCCCCGCTGCGGATCAGGCCGACAGGGTTAGGAAATGTTGCCCTGTAACTTGCCGACCCGGTTTCGGTGTTGATCAATCCGCTGATGGTTTCAACCTTACCTTTTTCGGGGTACGTACTTCCATCTGGCAATACCAGTGAAACAGGCGGCGTATTCGCCAGTTTTTGGTTCATGGTGCTGCCATTTACAGTTCTTGAAAAATCAAGCAGCTGCTTTTCATTGAGGGCGAAGTAAGCATACACTTTGCCTATATTGGATACTGTTGTTAATGGCTGCGCGGTTGAGCTGGTGATCAGGCTCCCTAATTTGTAAGGAATTGCTCCAACCACACCATCAACCGGGCTGGTAATAACGGTATAACCCAAATTGGTTTTGGCATTGGCTAAACTGGCTTTTGCCTGTGCAAGGGCGGCTTTTCGTGCTTTTAGCGTATACTCGGCCGATTCAAGCTCATAGTGGCTGATGATGTCTTTTTCAACCAGGGGCTTGGTTTTGTTAACCTGCAATTCGGCCGCGCTCACATCAGCTTCGGCACTGCTGATGGCAGCTGTTGCGGTATTTACTTCCTGGGCATATTGCGGGGCACTGAGTTTAAACAACAGCTGGCCTTTCTTTACCACGCTGCCCTCGTCAATATAAATTTGATCAACGTAACCGTCAACCTTGGGGCGGATCTCGATATTTTGCTGCCCCTGAAGTGTAGCCGGGTATTCGCTGTTTAGCGTGGCATCATGTAAACTAATTTTTAAAACCGGGTAGCTTTGTGGCGGCTGGGGAGCGCCCGCGGCCATAGCGCCGCCCTGGTTTTGACCACCGCCGCATGACGACAATAAAATTAAGGCGGCACTAAAGCCGGTTAGCAGTTGAACTGTATTTTTCATAAATATAAACTTGTAGCTATTTGATTGAATTGATATAAAAGGCATTGCAGGTTATTTGGGTGTTAATTATTCTGTTTGACAAATGCGTTAATAACAGGGTAAATTTTTTATTGGAAAATCATATTACAGATCATCTTTTTCCGCTCGTTAATGAGGCAGGCATAGCTTTCATTGCTCAGGTTAAAAGCCTTTCGATAGATAGGGCTCATGATAAGCGGGTATGACATCAGCGAAAATAGGTTGAGCACAAAATGTACGGGGTTCATCGGGGCGATATTTCCGGCTTCCATCTCCGTGTTGATCTGCTCAAGGAACATGCTGATGTGATGAGGCTTAATTTCGTCTGTATACTTACAGGCATTGGAGTTGATCTCGGTGATCAGGAAAGTTTCCTGGTAAGGGTAAGTGTTGGACTCTGTTAAAAACAAGTCGATAAAGTTTTCGATCTTCTTTTTAAACGGAAGTTCGGATGCCATAACAGCATCAAGACGTGTAGTTAAAGCAAGCATCGCCTCTTTAAATACCTGTTCGATTAATACATCCTTGGTGCGGAAATAGTAATTTAACAGCGTGCGACTTACTCCTGCGGCATCGGCAATATCCTGGGTATTTGCATGAAGCCGGCCCTCGGCAAAAAAAATATGCTTGGCGGTGTCCTTAATTAATTGCTCGGCACCTGTGTCCCTTATCGGCATAAACAAACCTGGTGTTTAACCGGGCACACTATTACGCCCGGCTGCATCAAAAATCTGATGACGGGGCAAAATTGGTTCAATTATCGTTTTTGCAGAATGTTTAAAGGATGGAGCAATATGTCAAAAAGTCGTTTTTGCTAAAAAGATTGTAATAGAATAGCAATAAAAATTACACCATTGCTATTATACAATTGTATTGAGATAGAAATTGCAATGAGATATATCCAACTTGGTGCAGGCTGTTATGCAGAAAGAAAATTACTGGGGAGTTTGCCGGTATTTACTCGGACTAATACCGCATTGTTTTTTGAAGAACTTACTAAAAACAAACTGATCGGCAAAGTTCAGATAAGCTGCTACCTGGGCTATGGTCAACGCCGGGTCGTTCAGGGCTACTTTGGCTTCCAGTATCACTATCTCGTCAATAAACTCACCTGCGGTTTTACCGGTTATTTCTTTTACAGTTTGTGATAGGTATTTTGGAGTGATATTCAGCATGGCGGCATAGGCCTGTACACTCCTTTCTGTCTTAAAATATTGCGGCAAAATCTTCAAAAACCGAAAAGTTAACTCTTCTTTCCGTGTACCTTTTACCTCTCCTATTGTTTGTTGTTTTTGATATAATGCACCTACCTCATAAATAAAACCTGTAAAAATGCTTAGCGCAACTTCATCCTGAAATGCCAGATCATTATGAATATCCATTTTACTTTCAAGGATTTTCATGATTGATATAAGCATATCGGCCGACTCCTGATCAATAACCAATAATGGGTTCACCTGCGACGATAAAAAATCAAATGCTTCTACGTTTTTAGTGTGGATACTGGTAGCAGATAAATATGTCGAGTTAAATATTATCGAGGTAAGCCTGCAATCTGGTGAAACATTCAAAAACTGCCGAACAGTATTTGGAGCTACCATCAGGATGTTGTTCTTTTTTACATTATACTCCAAAAGGTTGGCATTGATTGAAAACTCGCCTTCATGAACCAATGTTAAAAAAAAATGATCGGAGCGAAACGGGTATAGAATAGGGACCTCGATATCACCGGGGCTAAATGACATAACATGCAGGCCCCTATGCTGGTTGGTAACACCAAGCGGAGCCAGTAATTGCTCCATGGTATGCATCTGTACAGGCAAGATCTCTTTCGGCATAAGGCAATAATAACTATTATTTACACGAATTATTACCAATTGGATCGAATTACACGAATTAGCTGCCAGGTATAATTCGTGTAATTCGATTCAATTATAAACGCCTTGCCAAGGCATTCGTGTATATCAGCTCATCGACGGGAACGAAATCCCTTTGATTTTTCTGAACAATTCAACCGCATACAGATCGGTCATGCCCGAAACAAAATCAAGGATGGTTTGAATCTTTGAATAATCGTCATCAGCTTTGGTTAAAAATTGTTTGGGGATCAGCTCAATCAATTTGCTGTGATATTTTGAATTGTTTTTTAAATAAGCGGGAACAAATTCTTCCAATAAACCGCCCATTACTTTGTAACCCGCAACTTCCTTTTGTACAACCGAGCTATAGTTATAGATCTTTTTTACCGATACATTTTCGATTGCTTTCATGGCAGACCGGAGCGGTTCATCAATCGCATCCATCAGCGCAGCATTAAAATCGCCATTCATTATCTCTTCCTGTTTGTCATAAAACAGATTTGAACATTGATTTACCAATGTATTTATTGCTATTGCCCTCAAATACCCCACTTTAGCATCAGTATCATCAAACTCTTCCAATCGCTCATCCATTCTGGGGATAGTACACAAAGGTATAAGCAATGCCTTCACTTCTTCATAGGAGAGTATTTTAAGACGATGAGCATCTTCCAGATCAACAACATTATAGCAAATATCATCAGCTGCCTCTACAAGGTACACCAACGGATGTCTTTTGTAAACAACTTCATCGCCCTCTACCCTGATCAAGCCCAAATCAATACCGATCTTTTCGAAATCCTGCTGCTCGGAAGCGAAGAAACCATATTTTTTCCGGTAGATTATACCCTTTTTATGCCCGGCTATAGATGAGCATGGATATTTTGCGATAGAAGCTATGGTGGAATAGGTTAAAGCCAGGCTACCCCGGCCTTTACCGGCAAACGGATGCGTTAATAATCTTAAGGCATTGGCATTACCTTCAAAATGAGTCAGATCTTCCCATTGCTGAGGGCTAACAGTATCTTTGTAACCCTTACCGTCTCCTTCAGCAAAATAGTGTGAAATAGCCGATTCGCCCGAATGGCCGAAAGCGGGGTTCCCCAGATCATGGGCCAAACAAGCTGCCGCAATCATATTACCAATCTCGCTGATAAGTGGATATCTTTTTTCTACTTCGGGATCTTCCTTAAGCATCCTGTTAAAATGCATACGGCCTAATGAGCGCCCTACACTGGCTACTTCTAAACTGTGCGTAAGGCGATTATGTACAAAAACGCTTCCCGGCAGCGGGAAAACCTGGGTTTTGTTCTGCAACCTCCTGAATGGCGACGAAAAAATTATCCTGTCGTAATCTTTCTGAAATTCCGATCTTGCATCGATATGATTTGCAATATATTTATCCTCGTAACCCCAGCGTTTTGCCGATAATAGTTGATCCCAGTTCATTTATAGTATGATGTGTATAGAGCGGCAAAAGTAGCCATTATACCCGAAAGAAATACGGGGTAGTAATTCACGTTAAGGAAAATCACAGTAGGAATGGAATTAAAGCCTCCTCTATTATTAATTCAACAATTTATCAATTACCGAAGTCGCGTTCTTCTCAAAGTCGTCACCATACCCAACAATTATATTGGCTATCTTGCCTTTTTTATCAATAAAATAGAAAGTAGGGAAACCGCTTACATGATATGTCTTGACAGCGTCGGCCCCATTTATGTAAATAGGATATTTTAGACCGTTAATCTTTCTGAATTCCGAAAGCGACTTTTTACCGTCCCTATGGTTTATACTTACAATAGCAACATTTTGCTTCCTGTATTTTTCGTGCATGGCATTAAGCGGTTTTATAGAAAGCATGCAGGGGTAACAACCTATGAAGAAATAATCGAGCAATACAACTTTACCCCTGAGTTTAGATAATGTGACCTTCTTACCATCCGTCCCTTCTAAAACCAAATCCGGAGCAATTGTTCCCGGTTTCAAAAGCTCAAGTTCAGGTTCGTCTTTATGTTCATGAAAATCATTAGGAATAGTGAGAATAGTTGTGTTAATGTCCAAATGAAACTTATAATCAAAATAACTGTCTTCCGAATAATAATTGGTTATACTATTCCCTATTTCTGAGCTTCTCGCATTACACAGAATACATATGGGCATATCTGATTCCTTATTGATAAATAAGTGAAAACGAGTATATAAATGTTCTTTATTAATGATGGTATCGCGGGTATTGATAATCAAATGCGAACATATGATGCCATTAATAGTTGTATCGCTTGCGTTTACCATTGCCAATGGCTTTTTCGTTATAAAGCTTTTAAACCAATTTAATTTCACAAGAACACTGCTACCGGCATCAGCGCGGATTTCGCTTATTTGATAAGTACTATCATTGGGATTTAGCGTTATTACATTTTTTCCGTTGTATAGTTCCGTCCCCGTTGGCTCGTCAACCTTATTCAGCCTTTCAGTTCTATATAAATAGCCTAAAACCTTATCTTCAGATGCTTTAAATATAATATTCCTGGTTTGTTGCGTGGAGGTATCGGTTGTAAAAAAATCCTTTATCTTATTTGTATGCCGATAGCTAACGTTTTTGTAGCTATCAATTTTATCGATTGTTTTTTGAACTAAAGTAGCTTGGGCGCTCACATTTATGCTGTACATAGTAAGTGCAATGCAAACGGATACCTTAATAAATGTTCTGACAGTTGGAATCATCATTTGTAATAGGTTTTAAGTTATCGTTATAACGCAAACCAGTACAGCTTATTCTCTTAACCGTTTAAATCCATTATTTTTCAGGTCATACCACCTCAAAATGCTGCCGAAACTTTTCCTCTTCCAGATCCAGCAGGTCCAATTGTTGTTTTACAATATCGTCGCTGATGTTTTCTTTTTTGTTGAGGGTTAACAGCAGGGCACGCTGCTGATCCATTACATCGTTTAAGATCATGCGATAATCATGATAAAAGGTGTCGGCACGCTGTTCGCTATTGTCCTGCTCCCAATCCTTTAGGAGTTCCATATCGGCGCTTAATCTCAGTTTAAAGGCTTTTACCATATCGTTATCGGCCAAATTATCCGCATATTTATCTTCAAGTATTTGCAAAGCCAGCTTTGACAACTTCTTCCTCACCAATTGCTTTTGCTGTTCAGGCGAACCGATATAATCACGATCAGGCATATTAACAAGCTTAACCAATACAGGCAAAGTAAGCCCTTGTACAACCAGTGTAAACATGATCACTACAAAGGTGATAAACAGGATAAGGTTTCGTTGAGGGAAGGCTGCACCTGAAGGTAAAAGCTCGGGAATACTCAGGGCAGCAGCAAGCGAAACCACACCACGCATCCCTGCCCAGCCTAACAACAACGGGCCTTTCCAGCCGGGACTTGGATCGGCCGTAGTAATGTAACGGCTGATAAATATGGTAAATATGGTGGCACCATAGGTACTGGCCAAACGGGCTATTATCAATACACCCGTTATGATCAGGCTATAATTTATTGCCGGTTTAAGTCCATCGGGACCAAGTGCCTTTATAACTACCGGAAACTCTAACCCTATCAGTATAAACACAAAGCCGTTTAAAACAAAAGCTACTGTTTCCCAAACATTTATCCCTTGCAACCTACTACGATAGCTTAATATCACATGTCGTTGAGATGAAAGGAACAGTCCTCCGCTTACTACAGCCAATACCCCCGAAAAATGAAATTCTTCCGCTGCCATGTACATGGCGTATGGTGTAATAAACGTAAGTATAATATCAATGTTGGCTGTAGTTGGCAGCCACCGGTGTATGGTGTAAAATATCAGGGCAACAGCCAGCCCGATAACAATCCCCATCACAATAACCAATACAAAGCTTAAGGCAGCCTGCCCAAAAGCAAATTTACCGGTAATAACTGCCGCAAGTGCAAATCTAAATATCACTAAGCTCGATGCATCATTCATCAGGCTTTCACCTTCAACAATAGCAATAAACCGCTTAGGCACCTTGATATTTCTGAGTATACTGCTTGCTGATACTGCATCGGGCGGCGAAATGATCCCTCCAAGCAGGAAACCTAATGGCAAAGTAAAACCCGCAATAAGGCTATTGGATACAAAGGCTATTAGGCATGATGTTAAAATGACGATCAAAAACGCAAAGCTGGAGATGACCCTACGCCATTTCCAAAAATCTTTCCAGGAAGTATTCCAGGCCGATTCATAGAGCAAAGGGGGCAGAAAGATCACAAAGATGAGGTCGGGTTGGATTTCGATACCTTTTAAAAAAGGAACGAAGCCAAGCGGCAGGCCAACTAAAACCAGTAATATAGGATAGGCAATTTTGATTTTTTGCGCCAGCATTACCACAAAGAGGATAACAACTAAAAGGCAGGCACACTGAATAATAATATGATGCAGCATATAGCTAAAATACAATTATTCGTTGAGTAAAGGTTATATGGGAATTATTAAACAAACATTAATAAAACATGAACAAATAATCGTTTAAGCCGTTGTAAAAACATCAAAAACAACTATTAAAGTAAAAATTGAGATCTAAAAAGATAAAATCCTAACAAACAAGGATAAAAAATAAAAATAAAGTCACTTTATATCAAAAAAAATACAAAGTCATTTGAATAGCTTCAAATATTTTGGTAAATTCGCAATCATGGCGTCGACGATAAAAAAAATATTCTTTGCATTATTTTTTTTCCAGCTTGCAATAGCTGTTGCCCCTGCTGGCGCTGAATCAATTTTAACGCACTATAAAAAATCAGGTTCATCTGCCGATGTTATTTCCCTTACCCACCAAAGGATCATAGGGCAAATTCAGCAACAGGAAGTACAGGATGATTCACCTGATTCTGATGGCAACGAAGCAGCCCATACCCGTAACGTTATCCGCTTTTTACCCAGCAGGGTAAACTACTCGTCGGCATTATTACCGGGCCAACAGCTTTTACTGGCCGATGTTATATCAATAGTTGCAAAACAACACAACCAGAATAAATCCATTAAGGGCTTTTTGCCTGCATATTATAATTTCCTCTTCAGGCTCAGTCCGTTCTGATCCTTTTTCCGTCTCAAATGCCCTTCGCGGCAAATCCCTGTTTTAAACAATCAAATTTAACATTGGCTAACAGTACGTGATATGCACTGCTTTGCCTATTACCCCCATTCGGAAAAAATGAAAAGGTTAATTATTTATATGCCCTTACTGGCCATAGTTGCCGGTATATTTGTCACGGGCTGCTCATCAAAAGCAAAAACCAGTAGCGAAACTGCAGCTTCAGATACCCTTCAGCTGCCTGTGCTTACCTTAAATACACGAGATACAGTTCTTCAAAAATCATACGTTGCCGATATTCAGGCGCAAAAAAACATCGAGATCCGCTCACGTGTTCGCGGCTTCCTCGAAAAAATATATATCGACGAAGGTAAACAGGTTAAAAAAGGACAGCTTCTGTTTAAACTTAACGACCAGGAATTTAAAGTAAACCTGTCAAAAGCGAAGGCTGCACTAAGCAACGCCATGGCCGATGCCAAGGCAACAGAACTTGAAGTAACACGGGTTAAACTACTGGTTGACAAGAAAGTAATTTCCAAATCAGAACTTGAAGTTGCCGAATCAAAAATGAATGCCGACAAAGCAACGATTGAAGAAGCCCGCTCCATGGTGCAAAGCGCCGAAGATCAATTGGCTTATACTTACATCCGTGCACCGTTTGATGGCATCATCGACAGGATCCCGCTTAAGTCGGGCAGTTTAATTGATGAAGGCACATTGCTTACCAGTCTTTCGGATATCAGCTCGATGTATGCTTATTTCAGTTTTCCCGAAAATGAATACCTGCAATATATCCGCAAAAAGGAATCGGCACCCGGGCAAACAAGCGATAAGGTTAAACTGATATTGGCCGACGGATTGGATTTCCCCTACCAGGGTGAAATAGAAACTGTAGAAGCGGAAATTGAGCAGAAAACAGGCTCTATCAACTTCAGGGCAAAGTTCCCTAATCCTCAAAAACTGTTGAGGCATGGTGCTACCGGTAAACTTTACATCTCAACTAAAGCTGATAGCGTGATCATGGTGCCTCAGCAATCGGTATTTGATATACAGGATAAAAGTTACGTATACATAGTTGACAAGAACAATAAACTGCACATGCAAGCATTTTTGCCGCAAACCCGTTTTTCTACCTATTACATTGTAAAAGACGGCTTAAAGGCTGGCGACAGGATCTTGTTTCAGGGAGCACAGAACGTACGTGACGGTATGATCATCAAACCACGGAAAATGGCCAAAGACTCATTGCTGGCAATGAAATAATCAATTGCCCATGTTTCCATTTCCGGCTGCATAAAACGTGCGGCACAGGTTTACTGTACACTTACCCTAAAAAACTATGTTCGAAACTTTTATAAAGCGGCCTGTGCTGTCGCTTGTTATCTCATTGATAATTACCATGCTGGGTGTGCTGGCGTTGATAACGCTGCCCGTTACCCAGTTCCCTGATATCGTGCCACCTTCGGTAACTGTTACCGCTAATTACACCGGCGCCAACGCCGAAGTGTGTGCCAAAGCCGTGGCTACTCCCCTGGAGCGTGCTATCAACGGCGTTCCGGGCATGACCTACATGTCTACCGTTTGTAGTAACGACGGTTTGACGGTAATCCAGATCTATTTTAACGTGGGTATTGACCCCGACCAGGCCGCGGTGAACGTCCAAAACCGTGTAGCCACCATTATTGACGAAATGCCGGAAGAGGTTATTAAAGCCGGCGTTACTACAGAGAAAGAAGTAAACAGCATGCTGATGTACCTGAACATCATGAGCCAGGACACCAGTATGGACGAAAAATTCATTTATAACTTCACCGATATCAACGTTTTACAGGAGCTTAAGCGAATTGATGGTGTAGGCAGGGCCGAGATCATGGGTGCCAAAGAATACTCCATGCGTGTATGGCTTAAACCCGACAGGATGATGGCCTACAAGGTATCAACCGATGAGGTAATAGATGCTATCCGTGCGCAAAACGTTGAAGCTGCACCGGGTAAAACCGGCCAAAGCTCGGATAAAACCCCGCAGATGCTACAGTATGTATTGCGCTATCCGGGTAAATTTTTTGAGCCCAAACAATACGAAAACATTGTGATCCGCGCCGAAGAAGATGGCTCGGTATTAAGATTGAAAGAAATTGCTGATGTTGAATTTGGGTCGTTAACCTACAGTATGGTATCCAATACTGATGGCAAGCCTTCGGCATCAATCATGATAAAACAACGTCCCGGCTCAAATGCCCGTGACGTTATCAATAACATCAAAACCCGTATGACCGAGCTTAAAGAAAGCTCGTTCCCGGCCGGGATGACCTTTAACGTAAACTATGATGTATCCCGCTTTTTAGATGCATCCATACATGAAGTATTACGTACGCTGGTGGAGGCTTTTATATTGGTTTTCATTGTAGTATTTATTTTCCTGCAGGATTTCCGATCTACATTGATCCCGGCTTTGGCCGTCCCCGTCGCCCTCATCGGCTCCCTGTTTTTTATGCAAATGTTGGGTTTCTCCATTAACCTGCTTACGCTGTTTGCTTTAGTATTGGCGATAGGCATTGTGGTAGATAACGCGATTGTGGTAGTGGAAGCCGTGCACGTAAAAATGACCGAAAACCACATGAACGCCATTGATGCCACTGTAAGTGCCATGCGCGAGATCAGCGGGGCTATTGTGGCCATTACGCTGGTGATGTCGGCGGTGTTTGTGCCGGTGGCGTTTATGTCCGGGCCGGTTGGGGTATTTTACCGGCAGTTTTCGCTTACGCTGGCAATCTCCATAGTAATATCGGGTGTAAATGCATTGACCCTCACTCCTGCCCTTTGTGCTATTATGCTTAAGCACGATCCCGCACCTAAAAAGAAAAACCTGGTGCAGCGTTTTTTTGGTGGTTTCAATAAAAGGTACGATGGATTACAGAACAAGTATTCTACCTTCATGACCTACCTGTCGCCACGCAAGGGGATTACGTTGATATTGCTCGTGGGCTTCTTTGTGCTTACATGGGGTACCAGTGCCATTTTACCAACCGGCTTTATCCCTACCGAAGACCAGGGTATGCTTTATGTGAACGTAACCACTCCGGCGGGAGCTACGGTTGAACGTACCGAACAGGTACTGAAGGAGATTGAAGCCAAAACCAAATCGATGAAATCTATCGAATCGGTTTCAACCCTTTCGGGATATAGTTTGGTGAACGAAATTGCAGGTGCATCGTACGGTATGGCCATGATCAACCTTAAACCTTGGGACGAGCGCAGTGAATCATTAGATGATATTATTGCCGAGCTGACTGCAAAAACAAAGAATATCGGTGATGCTTCTATCCAGTTCTTTCCCCCGCCTACTGTACCCGGTTTTGGCAATGCCAGCGGTTTCGAGATCCGGGTACTTGATAAAAGTGGTCATGGCGATCTGCAAAAAGCCGCGGAGGTAACCAAGAACTTTGTTGATGCGCTTAACGCTTCGCCCGAGATAGCTGGAGCATTTACCAGTTTCGACCCTAACTTTCCGCAGTATATGATCTCTGTCGACCAGCAAACGGCGGCCCAAAAAGGGATTACGGTGGATAAGGCTATGTCGACCCTACAAACCTTGATGGGTAGTTTCTACGCCTCAAACTTTATCAGGTTCGGGCAGATGTATAAGGTGATGGTACAAGCCTCGCCCGAGTACAGGTCGCGCCCGGAAGATGTGTTAAACCTGCAGGTTAAGAACGACAAAGGCGAAATGGTACCCTTCTCTACATTCATTAAAATGGAAAAGGTATTCGGGCCGGAGCAGCTTACCCGGTATAACATGTACACATCGGCCATGGTTACCGGCGATGCCGATAAAGGCTTCAGCAGTGGTGACGCCATCAAGGCCATTGAACGTATTGCTGCCGAAAAGCTACCGAAAGGTTACGCCTTTGAATGGTCGGGTATGACGCGTGAGCAGATCCTGTCGGGAAATCAAGCTATTTACATTTTCGTGATCTGTTTGATATTTGTTTACCTGCTGCTGGCCGCCCAATATGAGAGTTTCCTATTGCCGCTTTCTGTTATCCTGTCACTGCCTACCGGTATTTTCGGCGCATTCTTCTTTTTGAAGATAACCGGACTCGAAAACAATATCTATGCGCAGGTAGCATTGGTCATGCTCATAGGTTTGTTGGGTAAAAACGCCATTTTGATAGTAGAATTTGCCATCCAACGGCAAAAAGAAGGGCTAAGCGTTCTACAAGCTGCTATTGAAGGTGCTGTTTCCCGTTTAAGGCCAATCCTCATGACATCATTGGCATTTATCGCCGGTTTGATCCCACTTTGCGTGGCAAGCGGCGCGGGAGCTATGGGTAACCGCTCTATTGGCACCGCAGCCGCTGGGGGTATGCTGATGGGGACTATTTTCGGACTAATACTTATTCCGGGGCTGTATGTAATCTTCGCGGGATTGGCTGAGCGGAACAAAAAGAAAAAGCCCACCGAAGAAGCAGTTCATCATGAACTGGATATCGTTAATAATTAATCAAGATCTGCAATGCTAAAAAAAGCAAGTTTCTATATACTTAATACGGTTCTTTTGATGGTGGTTATGGCCGGCTGCAAAAGTTACAAGCCGGTCACGGGCCAGGAAGTGATCACCAATCTGCCATCGACATTTAATAATAGTACAGATACGGCAACCATTGCCGCCTTACCCGTAAGCCAGTTCTTTGCCGATCAAAGGCTTGTTAACCTGATTGATACTGCCTTAAAAGCTAACCCTGATCTGCTAAGCGCCCTGCAGAGGGTTGAGGCTGCACGGGCTAATTTGCGGTTCAACGCTTCAAAACTTTTACCTACCATAAACCTCGCGGCAAATGCCGGCGTTGAAAAATATGGCGATTACACCCAAAACGGCGTAGGTAATTACGACACCAATTTTTCAAACAACATCAACAGCGATCAGCATATCCCTAACCCGGTGCCTAACTATTTCCTTGGTTTTCAAAGTTCATGGGAAGTTGACCTATGGGGTAAATTGAATAACCAGAAAAAAGCTGCCTTTGCCCGCTTCCT
>Ga0163162_10001164_pt1 | contig 24538 bp, 28 predicted proteins | sample S55metaG_FD_115310 | JGI IMG/M metagenome (GOLD analysis project Ga0163162, IMG submission 115310) | Switchgrass rhizosphere microbial communities from Kellogg Biological Station, Michigan, USA - S5-5 metaG | ecosystem: Host-associated > Plants > Roots > Rhizosphere > Soil | place: USA... | reverse complement strand
GAGGATTTGGATGCCGTGATCTTGCGTGGGTCTCGGTCGCCGTCGCGAATGCCGCTTTCCAACCGTTCGCGTTGAACGTAACAGGCAGCAGCGCGAGCGAAGGCTACGTCGCCCCCGTTCGCGCTGAGCGTATAGACCGGCAGCGAGCTCAGCGCGAACGGAGGATTTGGATGCCCTGATCTTGCTTGGGCCTCGGTCGCCTTCGCGAATGCCGCTTCCCAACCGTTCGCGTTGAGCGTAGCGAGCGGCAGCGAGCGAAGTCGAAACGCCTGCGCGACTATCCTTGCGCCAAGGTCTAATTGACGTACGAGGCTCTTTTTCGGTTAAGTGGTGAACCTCCTCGCTGAAAGCTCGCCGCCGCCGCCTTGTTTGGAGCAATCATTCAGTCGCTCGCGTGCATGATCCAAGGTCTTGCCAATACGTTGCTGCCCTGCTCCTTGATTTCGACATTTTGAAGGAATTCGCATGACCTCGAACCTGCCGACCGGCGTCGCCATCAACGCGAAGATGCACCCGCGCTTCGACGAAATCCTCACGCCCGAATCGCTCGCGTTCGTCGCCAAGCTGCATCGCGCGTTCGAGCCGCGCCGCAAGGAGCTGCTCAAGGCGCGCATCGCGCGCCAGGCACGCATCGACGCGGGCGAGATGCCCGACTTCCTCGCCGAGACGAAGCACGTGCGCGACGGCGACTGGAAGATCGCGCCGCTGCCCGCGGCACTCGAATGTCGCCGCGTCGAGATCACGGGTCCGGTCGAGCGCAAGATGATCATCAACGCGTTCAACTCGGGCGCGGACTCGTACATGACCGACTTCGAGGATTCGAACAGCCCGAACTGGTTCAACCAGATCCAGGGCCAGGTGAACCTCAAGGACGCCATCCGCCGCGAGATCAGCTTCACGAACGAAGCGGGCAAGACCTATCGGCTCAACGAGAAGATCGCGACGCTGCAGATCCGCCCGCGCGGCTGGCATCTCGACGAGAAGCACGTCACCATCGATGGCCAGCGCGTCTCCGGCGGCATCTTCGACTTCGCGCTCGTGTTCTTCCACAACGCGAAGGAACAGCTCGCGCGCGGCGCGGGCCCGTTCTACTACCTGCCGAAGATGGAAAACCATCTCGAGGCGCGGCTGTGGAACGACATCTTCGTGATGGCGCAGGACGAGCTCGGCATCGCCAAAGGCTCGATCAAGGCGACCGTGCTGCTCGAAACGATTCTCGCGACGTTCGAGATGGAGGAGATCCTCTACGAATTGCGCGACCATTCCGCGGGCCTCAACGCAGGCCGCTGGGACTACATCTTCAGCGCGATCAAGAAATTCAAGAACAAGCCCGGCTTCTGCCTCGCCAATCGCGTGAACATCAACATGGAAGTGCCGTTCATGCGCGCGTACGCGCTCGCGCTCGTGCAGGCGTGTCACAAGCGCGGCGCGCCCGCGATCGGCGGCATGGCCGCGCTGATCCCGATCAAGAACGACGCGGCGGCGAACGAGAAGGCGCTCGCCGGCGTGCGCCACGACAAGAAGCGCGACGCGAACGACGGCTTCGATGGCGGCTGGATCGCCCATCCGGGCCTCGTCGACATCGCGATGGAGGAATTCAAGGCGGTGCTCGGAGACAAGCCCAACCAGTGGGGCCGGCAGCGCAGCGAGACCTTCAAGGCCGCCGACTTCCTCAACTTCGTGCCCGAGCAACCGATCACCGAAGCGGGCCTGCGCAACAACATCAACGTCGGCATCCACTACCTCGGCAGCTGGCTCGCGGGCAACGGCTGCGTGCCGATCCACAATCTCATGGAGGATGCCGCGACCGCCGAGATCTCGCGCTCGCAGGTGTGGCAGTGGGTGATCAGCGACAAGGGCGTGCTCGACGACGGCCGCAAGGTCGACGCGACGTTCGTGCGCGCGCTGATCCCCGAGGAACTCGCGAAGGTAAAGGCGACCGTGACGGCCGCAGGCGAAGGCATCGAGACCTACGTGCAGGCCGCGAAGATCTTCGACGGCATGGCGCTCGCGAAGGACTTTCCGGAGTTCCTCACCTTGCCGCTGTACGAGGCGATGGCCTGACGCGGTATCTCCCTAGGTTCGCCTTCCCGATCACGGCCTTCGCGATCACGGCCTTCCGACCGCTGCCTTCCGATCGCTGCCTTTCGATCACGGCCTTCCCAATCACTGCCTTTCGATCACGGCTTTCCCAATCACTGCCTTCCCTATCACCGCCTTCCCTATCACCGCCTTCGCGATCACTGCCTTCCCTATCACCGCCTTCGCGATCGCATCGTTCGCGATCACTTGGGGCGTGGCGCCCGATGCGGCGTGAGCGCGGGCGGGTCGCTTGCGGGAAAGCTCTCCTCGGATGCCTCATCCGCGCGCTCGTCGTCGGTCATCGGCCCGTCGTCGAGCACTGGGATGCTCTTGGGCTTCGGTGGCGGGCTCGGTTCGAGTGCGGGTGGTCGCTTTGCCATGTTGATTCTCCGCAGTGCTGCGCTCGAATCGTAGCAGGCCAGGAATGACCGTCGTCCAAACAGATCGGACCATCGCGGCTCAGACTGGCCACCCACTCGTGGCTCGTACTGGCCAGCCATGGTTTGCAAGACGTAGCGAACTCGCGGTCGCGATCCCGTTCTGAGGCGGCAGCCCGGCCCGCATTCGACGCGCCACAGTCGTCGACGACGCGGGGACGACGCGCGCCGCGGCACATTCCGGCGGCGAAAACAAAAACGCCAGCGGGGTTAACCCACTGGCGTTTTTGGTCTTTCGAATGGCGCGCCCGGAGAGATTCGAACTCCCGACCACCAAGTTCGTAGCCTGGTGCTCTATCCAGCTGAGCTACGGGCGCAATGAAGCGTTAAGCGAGCCGACAATTATTCCAGCACTGGCCGCCCGCGTCAACAAAACACTGAATACGGACGCTTTTGGCCACTCGAAGCGCGATGCCGTAGTCCGTCGCGCGCGGGCTGCCAGCCGTCTCGCGCGACTATTCGAATCGCGCGACGCTCGCGCTGACGGAAGGCCCGAACGGCGGTCGATCGGTCTTATACGTCTCGTTCCGCCACAAACGACGCGGCGTCCGCGCCGGCGCAAGACCACATTGAAAAGGTCCACCCCGCTTGCACCACCAAGAGGCCGTCGGCAATTTCGCACGCGACGGATCGAGATGCCGGATTTCGGCGCCGACACCGATCCGCTACGCTGCGCACATGGGCAACGGCAGTTTTTTCTGGCACGACTATGAGACTTTCGGCATCGATCCCCGGCGCGACCGCCCCTCGCAGTTTGCCGGGCAGCGCACGACGATGGATCTCGAACCGATCGGCGATCCCGTCTCGTTCTTCTGCAAACCCGCACGCGACGCCCTGCCCCATCCCGTATCGGTGCTGCTCACGGGCATAGCGCCGCAACGCGCGGAACGCGAAGGTTTGATCGAGGCCGAGTTCGCGGCCCGCGTCCACGATGAACTCGCGCTGCCGGGCACCTGCTCGGCCGGCTACAACTCGATGCGTTTCGACGACGAGTTCACACGCCACCTGCTCTACCGCAACTTCTTCGAGCCCTACGAGCGCGAGTGGAAGGACGGCAACTCGCGCTGGGACCTCATCGACCTCGCGCGCATGTGCTACGCGCTGCGCCCCGATGGCATCGACTGGCCGCGGCGCGTCGACGGCAAGCCGAGCTTCCGCCTCGAGGATCTCGCCGCCGCGAATCGGCTCGTGCACACGCGCGCGCACGACGCGCTGTCCGACGTCGAGGCGACGATCGCGCTCGCCCGCCTGATCCGCGTGCGGCAGCCGCGCCTGTTCGACTTCTATTTCGGCCTGCGCCGCAAGCAGCGCGCGTTCGAACTGCTCGATTTCGTGCGCCACGAGCCCGTGCTGCACGTTTCCTCGCGCTATCCGTCCGAGCGCGGCTGCCTCGCGATGATCGTGCCGCTCGCGCGCCACCCGACCCAGCCCAACGGCGTCATCGCCTACGACCTCGACAGCGACCCCACCGACCTCATCGAACTCGAAGCCGACGAGATCGCCGATCGCGTGTTCACCGCGCGTGCCGACCTGCCCGAGGGCGTCGAACGCATCGCGCTCAAGACCGTGCACGCGAACAAGGCGCCGGCGCTTGCGCCGCTGTCGGTGCTGCGCGGCGTCGACGTTGCGCGCATCGGCCTCGACGTCGATCGCTGCCTGCGCCACCTCGACCACCTGCGCCACGCCGAGGGCATCGTCGAAAAGGTGCGCCGCGTCTTTTCCGTCGCACACGACAAGGCCGCCGCCGTAGACGTCGAACTGGCGCTGTACGGCGCCTTCGCCAATGACGCGGACCGCCGCCTCCTGCGCGAGGTGCGCGCGACGCCGCCGACAGCGCTCGCGACGCGCACGTTCCCGTTCATCGACGCCCGCTTCCCCGAACTGCTCTTCCGCTACCGCGCCCGTAACTTCCCGAACACGCTGAGCGCCGACGAAAGCGCGCGCTGGAACGAATTCCGCACGCACAAGCTGACGACCAAGACCGAGACGACCACGCTCATGCTCGCCGAATACTTCATGATGATCGACGTTCTCCGCAGCGAGGCCACCACCACGCCCGAGGGCCAGATTCTGCTCGATCAGTTGCAGGACTGGGGGTTGCAGCTCTCACCTTAGGCGGAATGCGGCTGATGGGAATTCGGCGGCCTTGCCGCGTGAAGTGAGAACGCCGCCGCATACCAGGCGCTACCGAGACGACGAGCGGCGTTCCGGCCGTGATCGCAGCCACGTGATTCCAGCCATAAGTGGGCTCGAAAGGAGTCGACGACCGGAAATTTCGCTGACGAACTATTGACGAGGCTCCCGCTGTCGCAGAAAATAGGCGGCTCACTAAAACCTTTTCAATTCCCCGATAGCTCAGTCGGTAGAGCAAGTGACTGTTAATCACTGGGTCGGCGGTTCGAGTCCGTCTCGGGGGGCCCTTTAAAATCAAGGGCTTGCAGAGATGCAAGCCCTTTTTTGCGTTTGCACTTGCACCAAGAGGTACAGTTCTGGGTACAGTTATGCAGCCGCACGGGGGACAGCGCAATTTAGTTATACTTTTTCATATTTATAAACGTATATTTTTTGTACGAAATTGCTTCGTGTTAGCTTGTTCGTCGCTCACAACGAAGGAGAACACGAAATGAGTAATGAAATTGCTCCATCCCCAGCCCTCACCTACAGGCTTATTTCCATCAAAGAAGTGTGCGACACGATTGGTCTGTCCCGATCTCACGTCTACGCTCTGGAGGCGAAAGGAGATTTCCCGCGTCGTGTGAAGCTCGGGAAATCTGCTCGCTGGGTGGAGAGCGAAATTCAGCAATACATTCGAACTCGCATGCTTGCACGCGATGTACCACGCAAAGGCCAGCGTCGCAGAGCCTGAGCAGGCAACTTTCAGACGTTGGGATTCGCGGAGCGAATCGAACTCTCCCAAACGGTTGCGTGCATGAGCGCATCCGGTTAGTCCGCCTTCCACCCTAGTCGGTACAAGGTTTCCAGCCGAACGAAGAGCCTCTTAACTGCCACACGAGACCAAGGTTTCCCAAGTCTGGTCCTGTAGCCATTTTTGTTCAGCCACGCAGCAATCTGGTTCTTCAAAGTCGCGCCATCTCGCTGTGCGTCGCGAAGTACCATGGCCATCTCTTTTGCGAACTCGTCGGCCAGACGCATCTGCTCTTGCGTCGCATTCTCTGTGTTCTGCCACGTTCGTTGCCCGTCGCTTGGCTTGCCTCTAGTCATGGTCTGTGGCTGTTCCTTCTTCGAGATGTTACATCTGCGCAAATATACCTTGCACTACATCGGAATCTAGTCGAAGGAATTTTGTTAATGCAGACCACAAACGAAAAAGCCCACGCGAAACTGGTCGTTCGGGTAGACCAAGGCGACTACGGCTGCATCGCCACTTTCACCCTTCCGACTGAAAAACTTAACCTGAGAAAAAAGAAAAAGGGCAAAGCGATAGCCCAATGGGAAGATCTCATGCCCAGTCGGATAAATAACTTCATTCGGAACGTTCATTCCGGAAGGTACCGACCCGAGGTAATGCTGGAGGCGGAGGGATGAACTGGCTCGGTTTCTATCAATTGGCCTACGAAGATGGTTTAGCTGTGCCTGAGATAAACGTATCTGCTCTACCCATAAGAACAAGAAGAAAAGGAACAATGAAATGACTTACGAAACACAAGAACTTGGAGACCAAGTGCTACTGCATACGCCATCGTCCGTTCAATACATCATGCAGGGGCAATTCCAAGAACGCGACGGCTATCAGAAGGTGGTTCACGCAACTTGGATCGAAAACTATATCCGCGAGTTGAAGCAGTGGGACGAAGCACCAATCAGCCCCACCGTTCCAGATGACCACGACTTCCCTTTTGCTTCAATGGAGCTGAAGCCGGAGAAGGAGAAAGACTACGTTGCATATCGAGAAGAGAGCTTCTTACAGCTACGCGGTTTGTTCCCATCGAATGAGTCATTGGGTGCGTACTTGCAGCAATTGGATGCGATGAAATTCAGCGTCGCATATCGCGAGAAAGCAGGAATCGTGCAGCTTCTCAGTCGCCACAACAGCCACCTCTTTGCGACCATTGCCTTCAGAGATCGCATCAGGGACTCTGCTGTCTTGGGGGGATGTTCACATCTCATGCACCGTCTGAATCGCTCCATCTTCGGTAGTTCAAGACGAGACGAGCGCGAATGCCTCACGGGGTATGCCGTGCTGGAGCCGCATACGAAGCGCCGACAGCATGAGGGCTATCTCCACGCGCATTTCGTATTCGACGCCAATGCAAGGGTCACTCCGGATATTTTGGAGTACGCACTTTTGGAAGAGGTTGTTGGCGTAAGGTCATTGGTCAAGACGAAACGCGAGCCACTGGGCAGACGTCTGATTGAGGACGGCTCCATCGACGTGAGGCCAGTGACAGGCAGGCGCGGGTTAGCTGTTTATCTCACCAAGTGCATCGGCTCTCGCCAGTGGGCGGGATCGGCAAATGTGATGCTGATTGGAAAAGAAGGACTGGCGAGGGCCTTCTCAAGAGGCTATCGCTTTGGGAAATGAGGATGGGAATAGTGGCCTTGAGACCGCTGGTTGGAGAACCGCGATACATCAAGGGTTCGGATGGAAAACGCAAACAATGCGTAGCCCGTTAAGATTTCACCGAGCGGTTACCCCAGTCGAACGATGTATTCCACATTTTTTTCGGTGGACCATTCGCAAACGTGGAAGTATTCTGCAAAGATTGTCGGGAGTTGCTCAGGGTACGTGGGGCAAATTCGCTTCGGTCCAAGGCGATGGCTGGCGCTGGTCAAGAATATACGTAAGCAAATATTTGCCCGCGACATGCGTTGCAAACTAGTCCAAAAAAGGCCCTGAAACGCGCCAAGACGCGTTCTCATGTCACGGGTGGTGGGCTAGCGGCGGCCAGCATCGAACTCCGAACGTAGCTCGATTGTATTATCCCCTTCTTACCTGATCGACCATGAGAGACCTTTTTGATGCCGATCATTCCCGGCGACGAAAAATCCGGTAGCCAGTTCCTTCAAGCCGCGAACGCGAATCGAACGTGGACCCAGCGCTGGACTCGACTGGCCGATGGCGGCGGCGGGGGCCAGAGCGACACCAAGGTTGTCGTTGATCGCACTGGCGTTGCCGGTCATTTCTTCTTGAAAATTCTGCGTTCGCAAAATGATCCGAACCGAAGGCGGCGGATGTTTCGCGAAGTCGCAGCGTACAAAACTCTAAATCACGATGGCGTGCCCAAACTCATTGATAGCAACGCGGATCACTACGATGACCTCGCCTACAAGCTGTATCTCGTTACAGAGTACGTCGAAGGGGTCACGCTGGAGACACGTGTAGCGGCTGCGCCGTTGTCGTTTGAGGATGCAGTCCATGTCGTCTTGGCTGTCTTGGATGTAGTCGCATACTGCCACGCTACGGGAGTGCTTCATCGGGACATCAAACCAGATAACGTTATGTTCCGGGAAGGATCGCTGGACAATCCAGTGTTGGTTGACTTCGGTCTTTCGTTCAACGAGTCAGACGAGCAACCACTAGCGACTCTACCCGCAGAAGAACTCGGGAACAGATTTTTGAGATTGCCAGAGTTTTCCGTCGGAGGCGAAAATGCAGATAGAAGAAGTGGCGTATCCGATCTAACCCAATGCTGCGGCTTGCTGCTGTATTCGCTTACCGGCTGCATACCCGGCGCGTTGCAGACAGGTGAAGCAGCACAGATGCCTCATCAGCGGGACGAGATACGCGCCAAGATTCAACTGCATGTTCCGTCCAATAGGCTTCTACAGCTTCAACGAATCTTTGATCGCAGTTTCAGAGGCGACATGTCGCATCGTTGGCAGAGTGCGGCGGAACTGCGGGAGCAACTCGAAGGACTGATCGCGCCCCCGGTGGCTGAGTCGCTAAGTGTTCAAGACAAGTTGAAGAAAATCGCGACGCAAGCCGAGACGCCGCATATCAGGTCAGCGAACCTGCTAGCACAGCGCAGGCGTGAGGTTCTTCATGAGGTAGGTCGGAAGGCTCACGCGATTGTGGCCGCAAACAGCGGCGGTCTATTCACGCTGTTGCAGTCGGGCGGTCCGACACGGTATGAAACTCGGCTGGCGGTGACTACATTCGAGGGGCGCGATGTGGAGCAGTGGTTGCATGTGTTCTGTACATCCGAAGGCGAAGATTTGGCGGTTAGTATGAATCATTATGATGGGAGTGTTCGTGAGCTAGCCCGCCTTCTTCCGGCAGACGACGTAACGAATTGTTCAAGGCTTGATGAGGCGCTGTTGGATGTGCTTGTAGAGGAGATGCACAGGAAGGTTTTGAACGCTGACAGCGAAGTCAATGGTCATAGTTTGATTGAAGGACTGACCGCATCCGACTTCGAGATTCTGAAGCTATCTGGCTCCCGATTGATGGAGCACGATGAGGACTCCACTGATCTCAATGACGTGCGCGACGCTGCTGCATTCGTTTCGGATAGCGCTGCAATGGAATCAGTCGATGCGTTAGAGGAAAAGGGTTTTCTCAACGTATCGCGTTATTCTGGAGGCAGCCATTGGCGCGTTACGCCATATGGATTCGAGCAGTACGCGAAAGTGTGCGTGCCAGACTACGAGAAACTGATCTTGAAGGTCACTAATTTGGTCGCTCAAGGTAACACCGGTAGCAATGTGGAGTTGCACAGCAAGCTGGGGATATCCCAGCCAATCGTAGATCACGCGCTAGCATTGCTCGAACAGCGTAGCCTATTGGAGCTTATGAGGATGGACAACGGCTTCGTGCGTATTGTGCGCGTCTCGGCAAGCTTGCGTCGTTCGGCCAATCGTTCGTAGCGTAGCATCCGCATAGAACCATGGTGAACGCTGCCGTGTACAGCTCCGAATATGTCGTCGCTTTGTTTGATGTTCTTGGCTTCAGCAATCGCTTGAAGAGGGACGGCTTGCGCGAAATCGCATCACAATATTCGAAGCTCGTTGCTTTGGCCGACGAGCACAATGCCCGCGTGGATGACGTGTTCGGCACGATAGGGTTCAAGGAGTCGGCGTACTGGGCAGCGGAAGGCGAGATCGCGATTTTCCAAAAGGTTGGCTGCGCATATGCCAGCGATTCCCTTCTGGTGTGGGCGCACGCGGCATTCCCGGAGGCACGCAACAAGACGGTAGCCGAACGCGCCGAGCTTGCAAGGGATCGCAAGTTGGGTTGGCAATATCTGCCGGTCCCCTGCGACTCGTTCCTTGCCCTGTGCAACGAATTTATCTGCCACGGCATCGAGATTGGTCTGCCCCTCCGTGGCGCAATCGGCATGGGCGATTGTATTTTGGACAAGCCATCGGGTATCTACCTCGGGCTTCCACTCGTTGAGAACGCAGAGCTTGAGAAGGCGCAGGAATGGATCGGCGCAAGCTTTTGCAAGTCATTTCTGAAACAGACGATTCCCGAGCGATTCAAACGGGAATCGTCTGAACACCTCAAGATCAATGCACTCGGAAACCAACACTTCGGTGGCGTCGCACTGGATTGGCCGCTGCATTGGCGGCGCACACGCGCCACCAGTGAAACGTCGGAGATCGAGCGTTTGGCAAACGGAGCCGGTAGCGCCGCCAAATATTATGAGAACACGTTACGCTTCATCGATGCTTCCCACGTCTCGCCCCATCGGCAGGAATTTGAAGGTATTCGGTCGGTCTACCGCCAGTTTTCCTACCCCGAAGTAGCTTGCAGCGCCGGAGCGGTCCGCAAGGCGACCGTCAAGAACACCCGTTTGTAGAGCCGGTGTCGGCCTCAATGACACGGATAAAGAAGAATCGGTCATCCGCTTTGCCCGTTCGCCAAGTCACCATCCCTCGTCTCGATGGGAGAAAATCGATGCAGCTAGTTCCGATAGTTACCAATGTGAAGTGCGCCCCTTCGACCGACGGCACTTTGCTGGTCATGATCCTTACTCTCGGAGATGAAACGACGACCACTTTCGCAATTCCCTTGGTCGATCTTCCGAGCGTTATAGTTCATATGCTCAGCGAAACAAAACGTGTTTCGGAAAATTGTGCTATTGAAAAACTCGAAGGATCGATCAAGCCGTTTGAGGGCTTAGCCACCGGCGTTTCGCGCATCGCTATTGGCCCTAGCGATGAGAAGGAAAACGCGATGCTTGAGCTAGACATCGGTCACATTGCTTTGCGGTTCAAACTTCCGATTGCTACGTTGCTTGCACTGTCCCATAGGGTCATACAAATGACTAGTCGATTGGACCCTTGAGACTGGGTGGCAAATGCCGGAGTCTGCACTTCGCTTTCGCCCCGTTGGGGCTTGCATCTACTGCGGCGCAGATGGCGGCGCTGTACGATTGAGTGACGAGCATATCATTCCATATGCGCTGAACGGCAAAGCTATCCTGCCGCTATCGAGTTGTGCGTGTTGTGCAAAGATCACCTCGGCACTGGAACTACGTCTCGCGAGGGGGATTTTCCAACCCATGCGGCTATTGAGTGGATTTCGAACCAGACGGCCAAAGAAGCGGCCTAAGACGCTTCCGGTCTTCGAAGTTGATGATGTAGATGGGTTAGCATCGAAACCGATGCACATTCCATTGGATGTTCATCCGGCATTTCACATCCTCCCTTCATTCGAGCAACCCGGTATTCTGGTTGGCAAAGAGCCTTCCGACCAGTTCCACAACATGAAGCTATACACATGGTTCCCGTCTGACCTAAACGACAGGATGGCTCGCATGAAGGCAATGGGTATGAAGAAAAGCATGCTGGAGTCTTTCAGCTTGGCCGATTTTGTTCGCCTTCTAGCCAAGATTGCGCATGGTGCTGCGGTGGCGGATTTCGGCCACGGACATTTCAGACCGCTCTTACTGGACCTCATTCTCGACAAGTCTTCATTACCCGGATATTCCGCACACTACGTTGGAGGTGCTCCTGGGAAACTACCTGATACAGAACGAAGCACACATCGCGTTAGCACGGCAGTTCATCATGTGAACGAGAAGGCGCTGTTGGTCGTAACGATTCGGCTGTTTGGCTTTCTAGTCCCCCCGGCTCCTGTCTACGTTGTGGTTGCAGGGGAATTTTCACTTCAAACATTTTGCGCCGCTTAGTCGGCCTCGCTCTCTTCTTGATGCTTGGCTTGTTTAATGAAATCGAGGTCAGTAGCGTTGAATGGGCAGTAGACGCCGCCCTTGAAGGAGTATGCGCGAGCAATGATCGCATCTCGGCACCGGGACCACAGCAAGGGTATCGCGGTCTCGATTGGTGCACCTTCCGGTATGTACTCCGAGGAGATGCACAAGGAGGTTTCTGGTTTGTGGGGCGAGGGCCAGCCTTCACACCAAGGTTGAGGCGAATATACAATTCCGGCGACGGGCTGGTGAAGCTCACCACATTCGTGGATTCGTACCTGATATCCGGAAGGTGCTTCATCGCGCATGGATAGAATGACGGCTTCGAATGTTCGCTGGGCCTCTTCTTCGCTGAAGATCGTAGGCAGGCAATGAACCGCGCCGTAGATAAAGGGCAAAGTCAGTCCGAAGCCCTTTTGCTTTCGCAATTCCAGAAGCTTGAGCCAATCAGGTTTCATATGAGGCGATTCGCGAATCTAAAGTGTGCAGATGGTATTTCCGTTGCCATCAATCACCCGCACCATGAAGTAGCGGTCAGCGACTCGTTCGGCGGCGGCTAAAGCGGAATTTTCGCTGCCGTATGAGCCAAGAGTTGACCACGCGGATGCCGCGTTGCTGGATTTGTATAAAACCCTGAACAATCGACTGCCTCCCGTTGATTGGTGGTTAGACAGATGGCCCTAGATCGCTTCCGACGGTCGCAGAGCACGATAGATGGTCGCAATGCCTACGTTGAACCGTTCGGCGAGCTGCGCCGCACTGAAGCTCTCCTGATTCCGCAGGACTAGTATCCGTTGGCGCTGCTCTTCGTCTAGGGCAATTTTTCGACCGAACCGCACACCATCAGCTTTTGCTTTCGCGATGCCATCCGCCTGACGCTCGGCGCGAATATCGTTCTCGAACTCAGCAAAGGTCGAAAGTATGCCGAACATCATTCGGCCTTCCGGCTTGGTCGTGTCAATCTGCTGGTCGAGTACCTTCAGCGCCACTTTCTTGCGCTTGAGCATATCGGCGATCTTAGCCAAGTCTAAAACCGACCTTGCCATGCGATCCAATCTGGATATCACGAGCACGTCGCCTTCCCGAACAAAGGACAGGCATGCCTGAAGCTGTGCGCGGTTAGCTGCTTGCTTCCCCGACTTCTTTTCGAGGAAGAGCCGTGTACACCCGGCAGCCTTCAACTTCCCGATTTGCACGTCGAGGGACTGGCCCACGCTGGAAACGCGCCCGTATCCGACCTTTTCGCTCATGAATCTATCATAACATCTTAGACATTATGATACAACGGTTTTGATAGGACTTTTGATAGATGTTTTGGCGATTATCGAAAGGTATACATTCTGAAAACGATTCAGACCGGGTCGAAGATCAACGAAAACGTGTCGCTTGCCTTCCGAGCGGAATAGAGCATGGCGTTTGGGAAACTTGCGCGTGCTCGCGTGGTGATAATTTCCCTGTCGCTTGATGACATGTTGCAGCCAAGGTAGACGCCTTTAAGCTCATTCGACCGCAAGGCATAGTCGTTGTGCAGTTCTCCCGCTTTCGCTTCGACTGGCACCCAAACCCGCCATTCCTTTTCGTAGGCCCAAACGTCGCTCTTGACGTAGGCATACTGCATATAGAGTTCATTGGGATTGATGCGTTTGACGCCAGACATATCATCTAGCCACTGATCGAGGGTGAACAGCGGAATCGGGCTGCGCCGATACCGAATATAGTCAGCGACGCAGAGGGCGTTGTCCTCGTCCGGAAGGACCGCAAACTCTAGGACGACACCTGTGTGGTCCTTTGCGTAGTGAGACCACATCAGAAGGTTATCTTTCTCTTCCGCAACGCAGAAAACACGAAGTCTCGGCAGAAAGTCCTCCCACCAGACCTGCTGGTACTCGCGCTGGAATGTTCGGAGGCTCTCACACAGTTCTCGCAGCGTGGGACGCAAGAGGTCTTGTAGCTCAACAGGGAATCCGCGATCGCGATTCTTCCATAGGAGAAGGACTGCTTGCCCGAAACCGTCTTCGGGGTCTACGGCAGGCATAACATCAGAGCCAGCGAGCGAACCTATCCGCTCTAGGATTCGACGAGGCAGCGAATCCAGATCAAAATCGAAGTGAAGACCAGATTGGACGTCGAAGGGATCATTGAATTGCTTCGGCGAGCTATACCGAACCTTTCCGGATTCCAATATTTTTATCGCCGTGGATGGGCTGACGTACTTGTAGAAACGCGTCCTATCGTGCGCGGGGTAAGTCATCGCGAGCACGAGGTCATAGCGTGAATGACGATATCATATTGGCTACGACGCAGCCGAAGCTCCACCATGGCACTCCACCAATTGGAAGTTCAGTTTGATCTCACGCACGACTGTATACGGGCTTGTGTCTACACCGATCATATCGCAAGAATTCGACCACGCGGGGATGCGTGGTTAAGCATCTGCGATACGCTGTATGCAGATGCCATTCTGAGCTGGAACCATTTGTTCGGTACGAATTCTCAAGAGTCACACTGGAAAGACTGGGTTAAACGTGCGCCCGTTCCTGCGTCGTCCCGCCTCAAACCTTTCACCGCGTCAATGGTTGCGCAGTACCTCAATACGACGCTCGACGACTGGGCCACATATCACGCACTACTCGTTGACCTTCGGAATAATCGCATTGCGCACTTCAACTGGAAGGTGGTGCGAAGTAGTCTTCCCAATCTTACGTGGGCAATGCACTCAGCTTACCTGTATCGCGAGTGGTTGCTCCAGCTACTTCAAGCCTATCGTGATGGCGGAGTGGCTGTATCAATCACGCAGACGACCAGTAAGGCGATGGTAGAGGGATTCAAAGCCCAAATAAGTGAGATTTGCCTCGGAGCGGCTGCATAGTCGGATTAGTCAGTCAGTTTCAGTAGATCGCAGATGATCTAGTAATCCGCTCATCCAATCTCGCAGCACACTTAAACCGGGGCAGTAGCTGCTCGACGGACCAGTGTTGGCCGGAGGCTCGAATCGGGTGCGAAGTACGTGACCCAACTGGTCCAGATAGAAGAGCAAGCCAGAGAACGTCCATGCTGCGAAGCGACGGAAATCAACCACGTTGTCGTTGTACATGAGTGCCGGGTGCCTGACCATCCCGTCTTCTGCTCCAATGTGAATTTGGAACAGAATTCCCTCTGATGCTGAAGCAAACACCAGCGGCTCCGCTCCCTTATGAACGAGAGCATCGCGAACAGCCCGCACAGTGTCGAACCATGCCGCTTCACGCACAATCGGTTCGACTCCAGCAGGAAGACGGGATGCATAGTCCCCCAACGACTCCCTCAATTTCCGGAAGGACGTGGGGAGCTGCTTCGGCTTCGGGGCGAACGAGTCGATCACTTCTGCCGAGTAGTCCATGATCGACCGCATTTGCGTCATCATCGCCTCGATATCAACACTGCTGTAGAGCCGCCACAGGTTCTGGTGCAGCGTTTGTCGCAGCGCCATGTCTCGCAACCAGTGCAAACGCGAAACAATCACCGCGGTTTGCCAAAGGTCATGGTGAATGTTGCGAATACCTCGCTGTGCTCCCGTATGCAGGCTTGGGGCAAAAATTCTTAGGTTGATTTCGAGGTCAAAAAAGGGTGATTGCAGGCAGCATCCTCGTTCATCCTCATGAAAGAGCGACTGCGCACGCTCAACGACTCGAATCTCAGGGGTTTGCACGGCTGCCTCGTTGAATTGGTGCCAGACGCTGCCAGTATGTCTCTATGATCAATCTTGACCGATTCGACCCCGAAGCTGCTCTTCAACAGCCAAGATGCGATCACCAATGAAGCGTCCGAAGTCGTCGGCAAGCAGCAACCGGCCTGCTCCAAAATTGAATGCACCAAGGCTCTTGCTGCCCGCTGCCGAGATCGGAGCATCGGGTCTGGCTGCGTTGAATTCACCGGCTACCCTGTCGATAGTGATGTCATGTTCCCACCAGCAATTGCCAAACTGTGGTGTGAAGTTTTCAGCGTAGACGAACCAAGGCCATCGCTGCGCATCGGGATCGCTTTGCTGCTCCTCGGCTGATCGTTCTTCGGGTTCGCTGAGCACCCTATGTACCCCGAGGACGCAACGATCCCCGGTACCAAAGGTGATGATGATGTCGCCCCTGCGTACATCTGATGGCTTACCCTTCGGAAAGTCTAGCTTGCCTGTCTCTTCTCCGAATTGCTCTTGATCAGCTTTCAGGACAGGACGGTCTCTATCGCCGCGAGGCTTAAGGAAAATCTTACCGACCCTATCCCATCCCGGAAAGATGCGGAGCCTCTCGGCCACGGGTGCCTGTGCCAGTGCGTTGAACAATGACGCATCGATATCGCTCTCCTGCTGCAAATCAGGATGATTGCGGCGATATTGATCTACGAACATAACCATGTTGCGGAGCAACTCGCGAGTGATGATAGGGTACTGCACTCCGCTGCTGACCTGCTTGTACTAGCGTTCCAGAAGTGACGCATCTTCAACGTGAATCCCCCACTCATGCTTTCTGCTGAGACCAGAATGAGTGAGATTCGCTGAAGTCACAACACCATGCACAAACCTCCCGGCTTTCTTGAAGAGATAGACTTTTCCATGAAGCAGGTTGTCGATCTGTATAACAACATCCAACTGAGGCCATTTACTCTTCGCACCATCAACGAGCGACAACAAGGCCGAAGGCTTGAGCAGTTGGTCATAGCCCTTTGGTTCAAGGGTAGTAATTAGGGTGAACTTACAGAGCTGACCAAGATCAACGCTGGCCAACCATGGGGTGAAGTCGTCGAAGACGAATGGCGCTGCGAATATTGCTTCATCGCAACGCTTCAGCAAGTTCGACAAACACACCCAGTGCGTATCGCTCTGGGTGTTTGAGATAATTTCGCTCACCTGCTTTTCCCGTGTTTGCTAGATTGAGGCACGCGCACCCGTTCGTGGCGTTAGCTCCAGCACTTCACTGATGTCGGAAAGCCAATTCCCTAGCGTTCCATGCGATGGATCAAAGCGAAAAGTACGAGCCATGGGTCGCTTTGAAAGTGCATTGGTCACAACGAACAACACGTATCGATGTCTGTGTTTCGTCATCTTTTCGTATTCGTTCGGCGTCAACTCGACTACAACGTTTCCCCCGGAAAGCCCCTTTACTTCGATATAGAGTACTCCGTCGCTGCCAGTCGCCTCGATATCCCAGCCTCTGCATTTTTTCGACACATCTTCAGTCCCTTCAAAGTGCGCCATAGCCAGTCGCATTGCAGCCAGTTCGACGGCAACCGTAGATTCCGGGTCCATATTCCTAGGCACTCGTTTGCTAAATTGATTCTGATTTCGACGAGCTTTCCGCTTCTCGACAGACTGCACAAGCGAGCGAACGCGATCTACAACGTCGGGGTGCGACTCCGCATACCACACCGGAGACTGGCCGACGCCTCCTTTTTCTCTCTGAGCCGTAGGAATCAGGGCGCGATGATCGCGATCTGCGACGGGTAAGATATTCCACTGACGGGACATGATGGGAGCTTCTACTTGAAGTCGCTCGTGCGTTCGCTTGAAGATCGCACTACGACAGACCGTCGCATCTCTATACCAGCCCACAACCTTTAGCTCTTTGACTGCGGCGTCTCGTGCGATGAAGACAACCAGCACGCCTTCGATGCGGTCTTCCGTGCTCGATGCCCCGAGACGTGTGATGTTGATTCCCGAACTTCGTGGAACGTAGCCATATACCGTACCGTTGTGTGGCTTGAAGTTCCATTGCTCGTGACCTTCAGATTCGGCAACGCCTTGCTTCTTGAAGTAGCCGAAATTTTGAGCATTCAAGCGGTCTGAAGGTCTATCGCCCTTGTACTCTTTCATCCATCCGATATTCACGAAGAGAATTGGTTCTTTCAAAGAAAATCTCCTCAGGCATCTGAGCTGCGGTTCAACGAGAATCGAAAACGATTCTGACAGCAGAGTTACTACGAAATTCTGGCGGCTTGGCTCCAACCACCCAGCTCGTGAAGCTTTTCCCGAATCAAGTCGAAGCGCCGAGTCGCGGCAGCGATCTCTCTCTGCTTCTCCACGTCCAGTGAGCCGTCGGGCCTGACTGGGATGGCAGCATTTAGCTGTGAGACCCTTCCCTGAAACAACTTGGCTTCGTATAGGAAGCCGCCAGCAGCAATCGCCCGCCGCAACTCAGCAGCGAGGTACTCAGGATCGACATCAGGTGTCAGCAAGTCGATTGCAATGACATCATCCGTCAACGCGCACTTCTCTTGCCTGACGAAAACCTTGCCGACCGCCTTCGCGCCATTGGCAATCACCGTGACAATCGCCTTCTTCTCCGATTCTATAGGTATGCCGTTGGCGCGTAGGTATTTGCGTGAAACCTTCCCCTTTGACGCCGCCTTTTCCTTGAAGCACGAATAGACCGGGACGTCTCCGGGATTCGCGCGAATGTCCTCGTTTCGGATGCGTGTTCCCGGTCTCACTCTGAATAGTGACTCGTCAGCGAGCGAAAAAGATTTCGTCGCACCAGCAGTCAGGGACGCGATCTCATTTCTCGATTCTTCCAGTTCTCGCAGTAGATCAGTGATCGACGAGATTGCGGTGTCGATGAACTCACCCCGGTCTATTGCTTCTGCCCGCACGCCAAGTGCGACAAGTTCGTCTTCCGACCAAAATCGCGCGACATCCCATCTATCGTTCTCAGAAAAGTCAGCCGCAGAAACGACTTTTACCACCGGAGACTTGATGACTGCTGCTGAGTTCCGATCTCTCGCGATGAATGCGTCGGCGACATCCGCCAAGTCGTTTAGATCGGGCGTTGGAACTCTGTCAACGTCCAAAGTTTCTCCGATGCTACGCACGTAGCCGCAAAGGACATCCGGCCTTGCATCCACCTCCGTGTGCCTGCGTTCGAGGACAACAATGCTCGTAGGTTGCGAAGTATTGAAGAAGGTGTTTCTTGGCAGTTCGATGGAAGCAAGGATATTGCAATCAGCCAGAATCTTTTGCTTGGGCTTTGGCTCAGTTCGATTGAGCATACCCAACGGAACAATCACGAATGCGCGACCACCGGGCTTCAGTGCTCCGACTATGTAGCGCATAAAAAGGGCCTCTACGCCCAGCCCCCATCCTTCGTAATAGTCTTTCAACGATACGCCGTTGCGCATACCATTTAGCGCCGCAATTTCCTTCCTATAGATGGAGCTGCCTTGAGTGACATACGGTGGATTGGTCAAGATGACATCGACAGCTTCTCTCGGCGGATTTTCCAACGAACCGAGCGTTTCATTGGAATTCATGAGAACAAACGTATCCGCCATCGCCTCGTTCAGCGCCGGTAGAGTTGTAGAAGGCTGGCGCAGCATATCCGCCAAGTGAATAAGCATGTTGGCCTTAGCGAGGATGTGCGTATTCGTATCCATGTCGACACCGATGGTTCTGACGCGACGTCGAGGTTTTCCTGAGGCAATCCGGATGTTTTCGGGTAATGCGTCGTCGAGCAGAAGAGGTTCCAGCACGAACCCACCGACACCGGCGGCAGGATCGAGCACAATGGCACCATCCTTCAACTTGCCAAGCTGCGCCATACGAATCATCTGCCGAACGACATTTCTTGGAGTGAAGAATTGCCCAAGTTTCTGCTGACGCGGCGTGTTCTTCAGGAAGGTTTCGTACAAACGAAGCTTGAACTCTGGATCGATTGACTTCAGTGATCCGAAACGATTGAAGGCTTCCAAGATTTCCAGAAATGTCCGATTGAACGAATCGAGAGGCTCCGTGGAAGATCGAAGGAAAGCGAAGCCATTGATCACCGATGCTTTGGAGACGACTGTCTTAAGGCCAAAGATAGAGGCAACCTGCGAGTCACCCGCAACCGTGTTGTCAGGGAAGAGGGTTTTGATGTGCGGACGAATTGACGTGACGTAGTATGAAATCGCCGTTCGTCCGTGCTTCGCGAGGAACAGTCCGGGGTCTTGCACGAGTTCAAAAAAAGACAGGGCCTTTGGCAGCGACGAAGTGGGCAAGTTGTCAGACAGAAATTTGAGAACAAATAGCTCAACGAATGTCAGCAGGCACTGCTTCGGGTCTTCCTTCGTGGCATGCCAAATGATTTGCCAGACAGTTTGTGCGAGTTGCCTTGGATTCTTGGCGACAGCGGCGCTCCCTGCCAACAAGTCTTCCAGAACTGAAGGACTCAGATTCCTCTTCTCAGCGAAGAATTTTAGTGAGCCATCATTCAACGATGCTTCGACATCCACGTAGCGGTATTGGCGTCCATCAGTTGCCACCGCTATACGAACCCCCATAACTGCGGCATGAAGTAAGCCTTGCTCACAAGCTCGCTGGAATTCCTTTTCGGTACGCAACTTGGCAGGGCGCTTGTGTTCCGCTACGGCCACAGGAATTGGCGAACCTTTCCGCCTGTCGATAACCACGCGGTCCGGCTTGCTCAACCCCATTGTCTTGGGTGGTTTGTACTGCTTGAATGGGTACGAAACACTCGGAGCAATTGAGAAATCGAGTCCCGCGCTGCGTAGTTCAGCGATTGTTGTTGAACCGATGTTGAGTTCCTCTAGGAGACCAAAGGTGTCCCCCTTCAGTAAGCCGCCCGACAGGTAGTTTCGCTGAATGAGTTCTTCGTTAGCCATGCCTAGGAGGTCTCGTCGTTCGTGTGCAGATCATGTTGGCAAGTGGTCGCAGCTTGCAACGAGCTAGCCCTTCGGACGTGGCGTAGTCAATCGCCGCAAGCAAATGCGTGTGCGCTCGCTGATGCTTCCCGAAGCGTCAAGCGTCGTCAACACTTCGGCGAAGATAGCACTGCTGCACGGTCATGTGCTGAGCAAGGAGACGTCATTCAACGGTGCTTCAACGCCGTCTCTATTCTGCTCAACAAAGTCTTGGCGCGTATCCCCATGGCCACAGCAATGGCCATGAACTCCGGAACGTCGATGCGCCGCTCCCGTCGTTCGTATTTCGACACGAAAGACTGTGGCTTGCCAAGGCGCTTGGCGAGTTCCTGCTGAGTGAGGCCCGCACTTTTCCGGGCTTCAATCAGTACCTCAACGTAGGCAACATACTCGGCAGTGTGAAGAGAACGCAAGGTCGGTCCGGCATCGTACAAGCTGGACCGAAGTTTCAAACCCGTTGTAGGATATCCCAGTTCGGGTTTTTATCGCCGACTGGGGACCTGCAATGAAGAATTTCAAGCCGATGCATCCGTGGCGGGACGTAGGCTTCGTCTTGGCCTGCGCAAGCTTTTCTACCTGTGCCGTAGGTACAGGGTTACCACCCTCTTTCGATTGTCGCAAAGCGACTACCGACTCCGAGAACGCCATTTGCGAAAGTCCTGAGTTGTCAGACTTGGACGGTCAGCTTGGGCGAGCATTCGGCGATCTAATCGCTATCGCCAAACCAGATCGACTAAAGGACACGAGAGCAGATCAGGCGGCTTGGATAAGAAGTCGAGACGCGACCTGCAAAGGCGACAAGGGCTGTTTAGGAATTTTCATTCGCCAAAGAATCCTCGTCTTGAAGACGCCACAAACCGACGGGGCTGGGACTCATCCGTCTGCGCCGCTGGCAGCGGAAGCGGAGCAAGGCCCCACGCGAGGACGAACGCCAATTTCGGCAGCACCATCGAGAGCAGCGGATACGGCATCAACGTCCAAACCCGCGCTTGCCGACAAGGTCTGGTATTGGGATCAAAAGTACTACTGCTCCGGTGATCCTCACTACGGGATCGGAAAAGCTGATCCGGCATACGGCATCGGCAATGGAGAATATATTTCAGAGGCAGAGGCCAGACGGGCCAATGTTTCGCGGAGCGGAGTTTCTGTGCCATGCAGTACTAAACTTGAGCCGCTGGCAACGTGCAACGATGGTAGGCAGGTCTACTACGTATATAGCCCAGAGCACCGGGTTGTCGAAACATCACTGCACTCCGAGGGCTATGACGCTACTGGGGCCTCGGGCACGAAGGAGAACGAGTGGACTGCGGCGGCATCTCGATTGGCAGAATACGTTTGTGGGCAAGGTGCGCCACGCACGTTCCATGGTCCGGTGGCGAAGTGGGACGTAGATTTCAAATCGAGATTCGATGCGCAGGCCAAAGCTCACGAAGATGATCGACTTGCTCGCATGAAGAAGGCACGCCAGTCATCTGACTGTGTAAGCACGAAATCAAGATGGGACAACCTCATCGAGGTCGAGAAGACGAGGGAGCTTACGATTCCGGAGATAAGGAAGAAGGCCGATGTCTCAGCCGCCGCTGAAGCGTTCAACTGCGGGAAGCTCGATGAGCCATGGGATTGATATTTTTAGGCTAAATCCGATGGCTCGGAGAGTCCGAGTATTCGGCGCACCTCGCGTTCCCACAGCGTCAGCGCCGCACGCTTCTCTGGGATGTAATCGTGCGTGTTGTAGCGCAGCCCAGAGACACTCATGTCCTTGTGGTTCATCACTCGATTCCTTAATTCGAGTGATACTCCAAGTCTCGCCATACCCGTTTCCGTCGTTCGCCTTAGATCGTGCGGCCTGAAGGCTGGTATACCGATGCGCTTCACTCTGCGGCATGCTTCACGCATTGCCCGATCCAAGGTATCTGCCCTGACATGCCCCTCCTCGCCGGGCCAAGGAAACAAGACCTCGTTTCGCTTGCCGACCTTTTGATCACCAAGGCAACCAATCATCAGTGGCGTGAGTGGAACCAGATGGTCTCGATTGTTTTTTACCCGTTCTCTTGGGATTAGCCACTCCATTTTTCCCATGTCGAACTCGCCCCGACGTGCGCCACGGACCTCCTTGTGACGGCAACCCGTCAAGAGTTGCAGTCTCAGAATGCTCGCGATGGAATCGGGGACAATACGTTTCCAAACACCTCCACTGGTACATCGCCACAAGAACCGCATCTCCTTTTCATCAAGCACACGCAATCTTGGCTGCTCAGCAGCAGGAGCTGACATGCGCAAGCATGGGTGTACTGAGAGCGCTCCGACGTCCACGGCAAACGAAAACATTTTTCGCACCAAAGCGAGCACGCGATTTGCCAGTGTCGGTGTGTTGATCGCCAGCTCTTTGACCAGTGCTTGAACGTCGGCTCTCGTGATATCTGCGGCTTTCATCTTTCCCCACAGAGGAATCACCAACCGATTGAGTCTTTGCTCATCCTGAAGCCAAGAACGCTTCTTTGGCCTTGCGTACTCCGCGATGTACCTGCCAGCCAAAACCTCGATAGTCGGTTCGGAGCGTGCCTTTACCCTCTTCTTCTGTGCTTCGGCCTTACTCTTTTTGATTGTCGATGCAATGTCTTCACCTGCCTGAAACTTCCTTCTTTTCAGGTCGGCCCATTCGGCTGTTGCTTCCGCCAAGCTTTGCGCCTTGAGCGTCAGGCGGCTCATTTTTCTGTCTTGGCCCGATCTGTAGACAAAAGACTTGTGGCCACTCGGAAACACCCGAACGTTCAAGCCGCGATGACCTTCCACTCTTGCGTCGTAGGCGTCGTCTTCTGGTTTCAACGCCCTGATTGCCGCTACGTTTGGTTTGACTGGTGGCCGCTTTCGGGTTGTCATAAAAAGGGTGCAAAGGTACAGTGAAAGGTACAGTTTTGCACCAGACGGTCGCGGACGCAACTAGAATATTTTAGAAATGTAATTTCCTTAAGTAACTAATTTACTTATACTTTTGTATTTCCATAATGATTTTTGGTCATACTATTCGCGGTGACTGTTAATCACTGGGTCGGCGGTTCGAGTCCGTCTCGGGAGCCAATTGAAGGAAGGGCTTGCAGCAATGCAGGCCCTTTTTTATTGCCAGGGACTTGGCTAGTGGGATACTCACTGAGATCCTTGCCACCTAAGCGCATAGGCTTCAATACGCGCCAGTCGGGGAAGATCCGCGCGTCCTCGTCGTTCAGCGTCGTGCGTTTCAGTGAGGCCGGCTTGGCCAGCGACCATTCAATTCTCCCGCCAGCGATGCGCAGCTCTTCGAGGGCCTTCTTGGTCGTCTTCGTCTGCGGCGTTCGCTGGCTAGACGCTTCTTCTGCTTGAACAGATCCTGCTCGAGCTTCGTCGCGGTATCGGCGTTGCGCTGATCGATCAACCGGCGAATATTCAGTGACGTTCTGGCGCGAACCATGCGTCCATCGCCTTCGGAATCTTGATCTTGGCGTCGAGCGTGTTCGCGATGTACAGACGTTCGAACTCGGCCAGGTCGATGTCCGCGCCCCAGGCGCGGACATACTTCTCATAGGCAACTTCGACCTGGGCTGAGTAGCACATGAATCACTATTGCATTTTTTCCACGATCAAACTGGCGACTACAACATTGAGATCTTGTATGCCCGCCGATCCGATCTGCAGTGAACTGTAAAAACTTGAGTTTACAAGATCAATCTGATCCCCTGGATTCAGCTGCAAGACCACTGAGTGATATATCGCAACAAACGCGCCCCCCGGGATAAGACTAGAAATCGGGACAGCAGGAATCGAGACAATGCTTTCTGACGCGGGAAAATTGTTAATCGCAATTCCAATCGTACCTGGCAGACTAGACGTATTCGAATCTTGCGAACTGATAACGGGCACATCCATGGTGATCTTATATACCCCGAAGCGGTTTACCTGAACTGCTGACGACGCTAAGGGAAGACAATTAAACGCATCGCCAACACAAGTATACGTACCAAGGTTGACCTTACCGCCTGGAGGAACAGACAAAATGAAATTGCCGCTAGAAGCAAAAACGTCCGCCTCTCGAAGCTTGACGTAGGCAATCCCATTGCTCGGGCCAGCATCCCCTGTGGCGCCGGTCGCACCCATTGCTCCCGTTGCTCCCGTTGCTCCCGTTGCTCCCGTTGCTCCCGTTGCTCCCGTTGCTCCCGTTGCTCCCGTTGCTCCCGTTGCTCCCGTTGCTCCCGTTGCTCCCGT
>Ga0163162_10001161_pt1 | contig 24561 bp, 24 predicted proteins | sample S55metaG_FD_115310 | JGI IMG/M metagenome (GOLD analysis project Ga0163162, IMG submission 115310) | Switchgrass rhizosphere microbial communities from Kellogg Biological Station, Michigan, USA - S5-5 metaG | ecosystem: Host-associated > Plants > Roots > Rhizosphere > Soil | place: USA... | reverse complement strand
CGTATCGTGTTCCTTCACGACCATGATCATAGCTCAGATCCTGGAGATCGCATTCACCTGCCTGGTCGCAAACGGGGCAATCGAGAGGATGATTGATCAATAAAAACTCTACTACCGCTTTTCTTGCATCGAGCACTGCATTGTTCGTCATGCTTTCGACCACCATGCCATCCATTACATTCGTTCTGCAGCTTGCCACCAATTTTGGCATCGGTCGCGGATCCGCGGTTGAACCGGCTGCTATACGCACTAAACAGGTGCGGCATTTACCACCGCTGCCTTTTAATTTGCTGTAATAGCACATGGCGGGTGGTACCACATCACCACCAATTTTCCGTGCAGCCTGCAGAACGGTTGTTCCAGGCGCCACTTCGATGGTGATATTATCGATAGTTACTTTGAAAAGTTTTTTTTCTTCGGGCATTTCGAAATTATTTCACGCAAAGCATCGTAAGATGCAAGGACGCAAAGTTTATTATAAATTATTCACGATCCTGTGTATTCTACCTTTATCAATAGCACATTGAAATTTATCAGTAGTCCCAATTTTAAGCTTGTCAACTCTAAATATGTTTGAACTTGCTTAATGTAGGTCAGCAAGTGCTTCTATAGATCTTAATCCACCTTTGGTGAAACTAAACTGCCACTTCCAATGGTTTCGCATAATTTGCCAGTCCGTAGTTTCTTCTTTGTGCTTCGGCCGGATCGTATATGTGCCATTCAAATTCATCTCTGAAATGCCTGATAGCTGCTGCAACCGGCCATGCCGCAGCATCACCCAAGGGACAAATCGTATTTCCTTCGATCTTACTTTGGATATCCCAAAGCAGGTCGATGTCACTCATCTTTCCTTTGCCATATTCAATATTGTGCAATATTTTTTCCATCCAGCCTGTTCCTTCTCTGCACGGTGAACACTGTCCGCAGCTTTCATGACGGTAAAACCTTGCTAAGGTCAGGGTATTCCTAACTATACACTGGTCCTCATCCAGCACAATAAATCCTCCACTTCCCATCATGGAACCTTTTTGAAAACCGCCATCAGCCAGACTTTCATATGTCATCATCCTGGTTTCACCTTTTGGTGTTTTTAGTAAAAGATTAGCGGGAAGAATAGGAACAGAAGATCCCCCGGGTATGCAAGCCTTCAATTTTCTTCCCTTTGCAATGCCTCCGCAATATTCATCACTGTAAACAAACTCTTCAACAGAAATATTCATTTCAATCTCATATACACCGGGTTTTTTAATATTACCGCAGGCTGACACCAGTTTTGTCCCGGTAGATTTTCCGATCCCGATCTTGGCGTATTCCTCACCGCTGATATTAAGAATAGGAACAATCGCCGCGAGCGTTTCCACATTGTTTACGACTGTGGGACAATCCCATAAACCTTTCACAGCCGGAAAGGGGGGTTTAATTCTTGGATAACCTCTTTTACCTTCGAGGGATTCGATCAATGATGTTTCTTCACCACAGATATACGCGCCGGCACCACGATGAACATAAATCTCACAATCAAAACCGGTTCCTAAAATATTTTTCCCAAGCCAGCCTTTGCTTTTTGCTTCTGCAATGGCCTGATTCAAAATATCAACGATCCATGCAAATTCGCCACGTATGTATATATAGGTGCGATTGCTTCCAATTGCGTAAGACGAGATGATCAGTCCTTCGATCAACAAATGAGGAATGAACTCCATCAAATAACGATCCTTGAAAGTCCCGGGTTCAGATTCATCAGCATTGCAAACAAGATAACGGGGAACGCCTTCGGGCTTTGCTAAAAAGCCCCATTTCATCCCGGTAGGAAAACCTGCACCTCCGCGACCCCGCAATCCACTTTTTTTCACCTCTTCAGTAACCTGGTCGGGACTCATCTTAAACGCTTTCTCCACGGCTGCATACCCACCCGTTTCACGATATCTGTCATAATACCGGATCCCTTCAGTATTTACTTTGTCTAATAAGAGTTTTCTTGCCATTTATCAATCAAAATTCAAAATCTGTTTTAAGTTCGATCTCATCTCACTCCCTGCCTGGCAAATAATATCCAGCGCTTTCCTTTTTTCACCCACACTTCCAACACTTTCAAATGAACGTTGGTGTCATTGCCATTCAATGTGGCGCTCACATCAGCAACAAATCTTGCATTGGCTATAGACTCATTGATGGTTAATTTCAAGCTGTCTTCTTTGAAACTGTGATAAACAATATATCCTGTTTCAAGGTCCTTTATCACATCAGCCTTTGTCTCCACCCATCCATTACTGTGGCCATAGCTCAACGCCTTATCGGTTTGCTGGTTGATAGAAACGGTATTCTTGTTTACCAGCGCCTGGTGAAATTCCTTTAATGCGGCAGTCAATTTTTCTTCTTCTGTTTGTGCATCAGCAAAAACGAAATTGAATACCACCAAAAGCAATAAAAAAATTCTTTTCATATTTTTTTAATTATTCTTCGCGGCATTGTTCCGGCATTCTTCAATGATCTCGTCCACTTTCTCTTTTGTCAAGTGTTCTCTATAAGTTTTTCCCATCTGCATCATGGGAGCATAGCCACAAGCGCCCAAACACTCAACTGTTTTCAAAGTGAACATCCCGTCGTTTGTTGTTTCACCGGGTTTGATCCCAAGTTTATCACCTATATGCTTTATAATAGCATCACTGCCATTGATCATGCACGGTCCCGTTTGACAAACCTCGAACATATACCTGCCAACCGGTTTTAAATTATACATGCTGTAAAAAGTGGCTACTTCATACACTTCGATGGGTTCAATCTTTAATAAAGAAGCTACGTAATCCATAACCGGCACATCCAACCAACCTCCAAATTCCTGTTGAGCCAAATGAAGCACAGGAAGAATAGCACTCTTCTGCTTTCCTTCCGGGTAGTGCGAAATAAGTTCGTCTACCTGTTTTAATTTATCATCTGAAAATCTGATCATTCAATTTTGAAACTTTGGAATTGGGAAATTCTCGAAATTTCCCAATCGAACTTTTGCCAATCAACTGTCCATCTCTCCCGCTATCAAATTCAAACTGCTCAATAAAATGACCGCATCACTCAGCATTTGACCCTTTATCATTTCTTCGAACGCCTGGTAATAAATAAAACAAGGCCTGCGGAAGTGTAATCGATAGGGGGATCTTCCACCATCACTGATCAAATAAAATCCCAACTCGCCATTTCCACCTTCAACTGAGTGATAAATCTCGCCAGCCGGCATGTCTATTTCACCCATGATGATCTTGAAATGCCAGATAAGCGCCTCCATCTTTGTATATACATCTTCTTTTGAAGGTAAATAGTATTCAGGCACATCCGCATGATAAACTTCAGCCTCCTCGCCTTTGAATTCCTGCACCTTCTGATAGGCCTGTTCAATTAGACTTAGTGATTGCCACATTTCTTCTTCACGAACCAAAAAGCGGTCATAGCAGTCACCTGTGGTTCCTACCGGGACCTTAAAATCAAAATCTTCATAGCTGCAATAAGGATTGTGAACGCGAACATCATAATCTACACCGGCAGCCCGGAGATTCGGACCAGTGAATCCATAATTCAAAGCTCGCTCGGCACTGATCGGTCCTACACCAATTGTGCGGTCCATGAAAATGCGATTGCGGACAAAAAGGTTTTCAAACTCTTTCAAAACTCCCGGATATTCTTTCAAAAATTTTTCAAGCTTTTGAAAAGCGATGTCATTGAAATTTCTTTCAAAGCCGCCAATACGTCCGATGTTTGTTGTCAACCTTGAACCACAAACTTCTTCCCATATTTCATAGATCAGTTCACGATACTGCATCAGGTATAAGAAGCCAGTGTAAGCGCCGCTATCGACACCAACAATAGAGTTGCAGATGAGATGATCACCAATCCTTGCCAATTCCATAATAATGATGCGGAGGTAATCAACACGTTTAGGAGTTTTTACTCCCAGCAATCTTTCGCAGGTCGTATGCCAGCCAATATTATTTATGGGTGCCGAACAGTAATTAAGCCGATCAGTAAGAGGAGTGATCTGGTAGAGCGGTTTACGTTCGGCAATTTTTTCAAATGCGCGATGTATATACCCGATGGTTTGTTCCGCCGACACAACCCTTTCTCCATCCAATTCAATAATATTCTGAAACACACCATGCGTGGCCGGGTGAGTGGGCCCGAGGTTTAATGTAGTAGTCGTTTTTTCAATACTCCCTTCGGGCAATCGAATGTGTGGTTCTGCTATTGTTGACATTTTTTTGTTACCCAACTTTTGTAATCTATTAGTCACGCCCGAGATAGGATTGCGTCACTCACTTGTACCTCTAATAACTAATTTTTATCTATTCACTTTTAACTTTTATCTCATTATCATCTATCACCTAATCAATTATCATCTTATAATACCGGTTTCCCTTCGTCATGCTTCTCATCTTCAGGAACCGTGCCCTGAGTCGTCTTTTCAGTGCCATATCCCAATGTGCCGCCCCTTCCAAACATTTCGTCATCTTTATCTATACGTGTTGAATCTTCAAGCGGATATTCTTTCCTCATTGGAAAGTAATCCATCTCGTCAACATTCAATATTCTTTTCAGATTTGGATGACCAACAAAGTTCACCCCATAAAAATCATAAGTTTCTCTTTCAAGCCAGTTAGCTGCTGAAAATAAACCAGTGGCAGTATATATATCCGGTTGATTGATGTCAGTGAAGATTTTAAATCTCACTCTCACATTGTCCTCCAGGTTATGCAAGTGATAAACAACGGCAAGTTCTCTGCCTTTTTGCCCGGGATGATGCACACCGCATAATGTAGTGAGGAATCTGAATTTTAATTCGGGGTCGTCATATAAAAAATTAAGCACCTTGAGATTTAGTTCTTTGGGTGCTTCAAACGTAAGAAGCGAATAAGATTCTGAAAAATTGTTCGCCTGTTCGCCAAATTTTTCAATTAGTTTTTGCTTTATATGTTCGTTAGTCAAAGGCATTAAAAAATTTATAAACTAGACCATGCTTTAAGATTTGGAATTTTGTTTCTTGTTATTTATCTACTGTATTCCATAGCTTTCCAGCAGGCCTTTATACTGTTGGCCATTTCTTCTCCTTAAACTTTCTTTACCTACCAAATCCTGTATCCTGATTATTCCATCAATAATAGCTTCTGGCCTCGGCGGGCACCCAGGGACATACACATCCACGGGTACCACCTGGTCGATTCCCTGGAGCACACTATAGGTATCAAATATTCCGCCACTGCTTGCGCAGGCTCCGACAGCCATTACCCAGCGAGGTTCGGCCATCTGCAGGTAAACCTGCTTTACAACGGGACCCATTTTTTTTGCAATTGTTCCCATCACCATCAACAGATCACATTGCCGCGGTGAAAAACCAACTCTTTCGCTTCCAAATCTCGCCAGGTCGTAATGTGAACCCATTGTGGCCATAAATTCAATACCGCAGCAAGAGGTGGCGAATGGTAAAGGCCAGATAGAATTCTTTCTTGCAAGCCCGATCACTTTATCCAGGGAAGTCGCAAAAAAACCTTCACCCATGGAGCCTTCGGGCATTTCTGCCATGCTAATATCTTTTTCTAAAGCCTTTTCACGTATGTTATATGATACCGGACGATCCATAATAATTTTTAGATTTCGTTCCGAAGGAACTCCTTCGGGGAATTTATGATTTCAGATTTACAACATTAATGAGATATGATTGTTCTCATTAAATCTAAATTCATAAAATCGTAATTAATAAATCTTTAATCTTCCCATTTCAATGCTCCCTTTTTTATAATATAAATAAACCCGCATAGGAAGAAAGCGACAAATATCATGACAGCCCAAAAACCACTCCAACCCAGGCTTTTAAAATTCACAGCATACGGATAAAAGAAAATCACCTCCACGTCAAACAACACAAATAATATAGCAACTAAAAAATATTTGATGGCCATTGGTTGCCGCGCATCGCCATGCGATTCAATTCCGCTGGCGAAATTTTCCAGTTTATCAGTAGTTTTTCGTTTTGGTCCCAGCAAATGAGTGATTAACATCAGAAAGGCAACAAGACCAGCTGCAAAAATTATTTGAATGACCACCGGCAGATAGGCGCTGGCAGTGTTGGTATTCACCTGCAGTAAATGATTCATGAATGAATTCACAGTCCGCAAAAATAAGATAGCAACACGAATTACACGAATTTTGACGAATCGTATTCCACAGATAAAAATTCCAGGTTTTATTGGTTCATTGCCCGTTGGAGTAATCCGTGTTCATTCGTGTAATGCGTTCCAAAAAAAATCCCCCACTTTTCAGCAGAGGACTTTTCGTATAGATGAAAAATCACGATTACGATTTTGCAATGCCTGTGTTTTATTCTTTAGTCGCCACTGATTTTGTAGCCGCCGCATTAGGCTTTGTTGAACCTGTCGGCTTTCCGGGTGTTCCTTTAGCTGGCTTCCCAGCAGGCTTTTGTAATTCTTTCAAAAAATCCGCAAGGGTAGCATTGGCAGGATCGAATTCTAAGCCTTTTTGCAAGAAATAGATGGCAGAATCTCTATTTTTTTTAGTATTGTTATAAATAGCCGCAAGAAATTGGCTCGAAGCTACCGCCTGGGGCTTGAATTTTTCCTTATTATTAACTGCTATATCAAGGGTTTTTTTAAATCCTTTCACCATATTGGTAAGATAGGGTTCAACTGACAATGTTGTATCAAGGGCCAGGTTAGCTCTTGCATCATAATAATGGCCATACAAACTATCAGGGAAACAAACGATATAAAGCTTAAATAAGCTATCAGCTGTCTTGTAATCAGCTCCCTGGTAAAAAGCCAGACCACTAAAAAACGCATCTGCACAATTGGGTGTTTTTCTAGTAGCAGACTGCAGTAATCGCAGCTTACCTTCCATGATCTTATTATTCTTTCCTTTGGCCAAATCGATGCCTTCCTGGATCATTTTCATTTTTGAGTCATAGACAGAATCCATACTGACGGCTTTCAGATAACTGTCATATACAATGTTGGGGTCAGAATTCCCATAGATCTGGCCTCTCAAAATATAATCTTGCGGAATTAACTCTTCCTCTTTTCCCTTGGCAAAATATTGATCAATGTATTGCTTGGCGCTGGCCGTATCACCTTTTCCAACGTAAGCATAAGCCAATACCTTATATGTCCTGGGCTTCGTTTGTTCACCTGCCTTTGAAACAATTCCCTTTGAAGTATTAATAGCACAATCGTAATCTTTTTTGACCAGGCAGGTTGAAGCTACCAAATAATCATTTTGCGGATCCTGGTCAGTGTTGGCTATGTATTTGTTTGCATAATCCTGCGCCGTATTAAAATCAAGTTTGCCCAGGTAATAATAATACAACTCATAATAGGCTGGTGCAAATTTTGGGTCGGCGGCAATGGCTTTATTCAAAAGATCAGTAAACAGCTCCCAATTCTTTTGCGTGTAATAAACCATAGCCTTTCTATAAATAGCTCTCGCCAAAGCCGGGTTAGCGGAAACTGCCATGTCATAATTGGTGACCGCCTGTCCTCCTTCATGCGCTTTGCGGTAAGCATCGCCCAGATTCAGGAATACGTCGGCATTTTTCGGGTCCTTTTGAGCAGCCATTTTTAACTTGTCGATCGCATAGGCTACATCACCTTCTTTGGCATCATTGCTCGCGCGACCAATGGCGTTTAAAACACCAATGTCAGCTCCTTTTTTCCCCGTGCTTAAATTAATAGCGGTCTCAAACATCTGCCTGGCTTCATCTTTTTTTCCATCGATCAAATTCACATGGCCCATCCCAACCAAAATCAACGGTGCATTGCCATTTGCCTGTAGAGTTTTGGAGTAAAGATCTCTGGCTGACTTTACATCTTCCATTGCAATGTAAGTCTGTCCCAGCCAATATACAGCCTCCAGATTATTCGGATTTGTTGCTACCAGTTTATCAAATGTTTCTTTTGCACTTTTATTTCTTTCGGCATATAAGTGATTCACGCCTTCCGGTATGCTTTGCGCCATTACTGGGCTCGTCCCCAATAAACCTGCAACTAAAACTGTAATCGTAATTTTCATCCTTTTCATACGCTGAACCGTTTAAATTGTAAATATATTTTATTCATTCAATTTAGTAAGCCTGATATTAAAATTCATTTGCGCCGGCCATAAATAAGCCCTTTTGAAGATCAACTGGCCCTGTTCCCCACTTAAGAAATTTGCAAACCCTTTGCCAAGCCCTGTATTTTTTTCTTTTAAAATGTAAAACAGGTCCCGCAGCATAGGGTAACGATGGTAATAAATGTTTGCCTGCCAGGGCAATACATAACTTCCAGGCTTATCGGTACTCTCCAACCAGGCCATTCTCACTTTTTTCAAAAAGCTTAATTGCGCTGTATCGTCATGGTTTCCTATCCAGCTTACCCCAATGAATCCCACCGCATCAGGATTTTTTGAGACATAATCGATAACTCCTTCGCTGCTCTTCGCCGCCATTGTCTTTGGTGTCAGCGTATCGCCACGTAACACAGAATCGATGATAAAACGAACCGTACTGGTTGCACGTGTGCCGTCAAATATGGGGATTAAATTTTTACTAAATTTCCCGGTAAGTATTTGATATATCTGCCCCATATCAAGTAGGGTATCCTGTGAAGAAGGGTTTACAATGACGGCCACCGCATCTTTTGCGAGTTCTAAACTTTTTGGAGCTAGCTTAAAGGAATCGGTCATAAAGTTTTCTTCCTGCTGTGTATACCTCCTGGTGATGATCACCATCCTGACACTGTCCACCGCAAAATCTTTTATGCACTCGGCTTCTGGCTTATAAGTGGGGATAATTTTTGCCTTTGGGTGCAAGGCTTCGAATACCTGGATCTCGGAATCGATCACTGGCTTGAACGATTCGTCAACACTTATATAAATGGTTCCCGAATCGATAGTGTCTTTCTGTTCTTCGACGGTACTGGTTTCACACCCGGTTAATAAAAAAAATAAAACAACAAAAAACACATTCTTGACGGTATACATCCAGCGAATCATAAACCTTTTTTGGCTTCAATAATTTTTTCTGTACCCCCTGTATACTCTGAACGCTCCATATAATACTGCGGCTACCCCAAAAATAGTTGTGAGCACAGGGTCAAAATTCAGCTCAATGTCAAATTTCTTATACAACAGAAAAAATCCGCCTGCACAAAGCCAAAGAACACCCATGGTATAATCATATAGCGAATGCAAAAAAATATTTGTCTTTCTTCTTCTTTCCTGATAGTTATCCGGCATAGCGTATCCTGTTTCAAGGAGATGGCAATTTAAAAAAATTTACTATTCAACCCCGATAAAACTTACCGGTTGTGTGAACCAGGTTGCCACTTTTGTACCGTTTTGCATCGCGGGCACCCATTTAGGCATTTTTGCAAGGACTCTTATCACTTCCCTGCTGTAATCATCGCCATCACTTTGGAGCACTTCTGTTTTTGAAACCGATCCATTCGCATCAACCATGAAACGAACGAGCACGATCTTCTTTTCCCCCGCTTCAAGTTCACCCGGAGTGATGAGATTCTTCGTCAAAAATTTGGCAAAGGCTTCTTTACCACCAGGAAATTGGGCGTCTGAGGTGGTGGCATGAAAATCCCCGCCATCATTATTCTTTTTATCATTCCGAGATTCTTTGCTCTTATTCTCATCATTTCGCTGAACCGTATCTGTCGAAGGAATCCCTTGCACCGTTCTGGTGGAAATATCAGCTGTGAGCAGTTGATTTTTATCTGGCATTTCTGTCTTATCAGGATCTATTTTTATTTGATCAGTGTAGGCTATTGTTTTCCTCGGGGGATCAATCTTTGGTTTTGGCGGGTCAACCTTTTTGAACTTGGGAGGATCAACCGAGCGCAATGTTATACCCGGCACAATTGAAATCCTTTTGTTATCAGACTTTCTATCTTTCATATTAGTTATCGACAAAAGAAAAGCAAGAGTCAGCGAAACTCCTAATGCCCATTGTAGGCGATGGTTGTAATTTTTTCTGAGTGCATAAGCTCCATAAGCTTTGTTGCGGTTCTCAAACAAAATGTCGAGAATGTCGGCGTGTAAAATTTCTTTGTTTGTCATGGCTATACTTTCGAAGTGAGATGCTTGCGTGAGGCAATTCCATACAAGGCACCAACGACAAGGAACAAGCAATCTGAACTCTTGCGCCCTGATCCTTGTACCTTGATCCCTGTACCTTGACCCTTGTGCCTTGATCCTTATCTTTGCCCCCATGAAAATTTTAATGGTGTGCCTTGGAAACATTTGCCGTAGCCCGCTCGCAGAAGCGATCTTGCAGGATAAGGCTTTTAAAGCGGGTTTGAATTGGAGCGTAGAAAGTGCCGGAACGAACGGTTATCATGATGGTGAACCTCCGCATCCTTTATCACAAAAAGTTGCAAGGATCAATGGCATCGATATTTGCAACCAGCGATCCAGAAGGCTTGTGCCGGAAGATTTTGACAGGTTTGATAAAATTTATGCGTTGGCAGAAGATGTTTTGTTTGACATGAAACGAATTGCAAAAAAGAAATTCAATGCATCCAAAGTGAATCTGCTTATGAATGAACTATACCCTGGTAAAAATCTTGATGTGCCTGATCCGTGGTCCGGACCGGAAGAAGAATACCACGAAGCATTCAAACTGATCGATGCAGCTTGCGAAAAGATTATTCAGAAGGCCCAAGCCACAAGGTACAAGGAACAAGAAACAAGCACCAAGTCCCAAAGGGATTCCTTTGGAATAACCAGCAACAATGGCAAAAGTTAACGTCAGCATACCGCAAGGCACAAGAGATTTTGGGCCGGAAATAGTTCGGAAAAGAAATCACATTTTTGATACAATAAGAAATGTATTTGAACTCTACGGGTTTCAACCATTGGAGACGCCGGCCATGGAGAACCTTGAAACGCTAATGGGTAAGTATGGTGATGAAGGTGATAAACTGATCTTTAAGATTCTGAACAATGGTTTAGACAATCCAATCAAAGAAAAACAGGTAAGAGAAGATTTTGAAAAGGTTCTGCAAGGGAAAAATACAAATGGCATAACAGAACGGGCATTAAAATATGACCTCACTATTCCCTTTGCAAGGTATGTGGCGATGAACCAGGGCCAGCTTACTTTTCCATTCAAGCGCTACCAGGTACAACCAGTTTGGAGAGCGGACCGGCCGCAAAAAGGCCGCTATCGTGAGTTTTATCAATGTGATGCAGACGTAGTAGGAAGTAACTCCTTATTGAACGAGGTGGAATTAGCAAATATCTATGCCACAGTTTTTGACCAATTAAAAATCCCTGTTGAAATAAAGATCAACAGCCGCAGAATTTTGATGGCTTTAGCCGAGTTAAGTGCCGGTACGGACAAAATGATGGACATTACTGTTGTCATTGATAAGCTCGATAAAGTGGGTTTGGAAAAGGTAAAACAGGAATTGGTTCAGCGTGGTTTGACCTCCCGGGAAGTTTCAATCGTTGAAAATTATCTTTCCATTTCTGGTACCAACGAAGAAAAGATCGTAAAAGCAAAAGAGCTTTTAGGAAACACTGACGCCGGAAAAAAAGGAATTGACGAATTGGAAACAATCCTCGAATATTCACTCACCACTCACCTCTCACTACTCACCATCGACCTCACGCTCGCCCGCGGCCTTAATTATTACACCGGAATTATTTTCGAGGTCAAGGCAAAGAATGTCCAGATCGGCAGCATTGGCGGTGGTGGACGCTATGATGATCTCACTGGTTTATTTGGTGTGCCGAATATCCCCGGTGTCGGAATTTCTTTTGGCGTTGACAGGATCTATGATGTAATGGAGGAGCTGAAGCTTTTTCCTGAAGATGTCTATGTAGGAAGCCAGGTTTTATTTTTTAACCTGGGAGATAAAGAAAGCAGGAAATCATTTGAACTGGCTCAACAATTACGTGCAAAAAATATTCGTTGCGAGGTCTATCACGAAGCTGCAAAGTTTGATAAGCAATTCAAATATGCTGAAAAGAAAAAAATTCCTTTTGTTATCATTATAGGTGAAGAAGAAATGAAAAAGAACGCCTGTAAAATAAAAAATATCAGCACCGGCGAACAAAAAGAAATTCCTGTAAACGAGCTTCCTAAATTTTCATTTAAATAGCTGTACAATATTTCCTTTTCCACAATGAGTATCTGGAATAATTGAAGGTCGCAAAATCCAGGCTTTCCTTTTTGCCTTCTAAAATTGTATCCTCCACTTCTATTTTGATGCCGTTAATCTTTTTTGCAGTGTCTCTTGTAAAATAAACTTTACCGTTATAGGTTACCAGGTTGAACGTATCCTTTGAGATCTTTTCCATTTCCGAGGAGCCTGCCGTTGAACTCGCCACCAACGACCCGTTTTCAAGCTTTACGTCAACAGTTGTTACAGGCCCGCCTTCAGGAAAAGTATAAGTGGCGACATATTCATTTAATGTCGTATCCTGAGCCTTCAATAAAGTGAAACTGACAATGGCACAAGCCAAGAGTGAAAATTTTTTCATAAACAGTTTGTTGACTAAAATATAAGATCATTCATCGACCAATTTATAAATCACAGATGCCCCCTGGCCAACACCCACACACATGGTCGCTAATCCATAATTTGATCTCCTTCGCTTCATTTCATGAATAAGAGTCGTGGAAATTCTCACGCCACTGCATCCCAGCGGATGACCAATAGCAATGGCACCGCCATTTACATTCACTTTATTTATATCAAGCCCAAGATCATGGATACAAGCCAGCGATTGTGACGCAAAGGCTTCATTCAATTCTACTAAATTGATGTCGTCAATTTTCAGGTTGGCTCTTTGCAAAGCTTTTTTTGTTGCGGGAACAGGACCAACACCCATGATAGCAGGATCAACACCGGCGACACCCATCGAGATAATTTTCGCCAATGGCCTTAATCCAAATTTTTTCACTGCATCTTTACCTGCCAGTAACATACCTGCCGCGCCGTCATTGATTCCTGACGAATTGCCCGCCGTTACTGTTCCATCTTTTGAAAACGCTGGTTTCAAAGACGCTAATTTTTCTAAGGATGTTTTTCGCGGATGTTCATCCTTGTCAAATAAAAAAATCTCGCCCTTGTCGCCAACGGAGTCCTTTACGACATTCCTGACTTCCACACTAATCATTTCATCTTTCCACTTACCCTCCTTCAATGCAGCAAAATATTTTTCCTGGGACGCTAAAGCAAATTCATCTTGCTGCTCCCTTGAAACTTTCCATTGCCTGGCTACATTCTCTGCTGTTTCGCCCATGGAAAAAGGATAGTATTTTTCAGACAGCCGTTTGTTGACAAATCGCCAGCCCAGTGTAGTGTCATAAACTTCTGCATTTCTCTGGAACGAAGAACTTGCCTTCGGCATCACAAATGGAGCCCGGGTCATGCTTTCCACTCCGCACGCAATGATCAATTCTGCATCGCCGCACATGATCTGTCTCGCTGCATCCATAATAGCTTGCAGACCAGACGCGCATAAACGATTCACGGTATTCCCCGCGACCGTAACTGGTAAACCCGCAAGCAGGGAAGCCATTCTCGCCACATTGCGATTGTCTTCACCAGATTGGTTAGCATCCCCCGCAATTGTGTCTTCGATCGCATTGACATCAACGGACGGATTTCTTTCGATCAATGATCCTATTACATGGGCCAACAGATCATCGGGGCGTATGGAACTGAGTGCCCCGCCATATTTTCCTATAGGTGTCCGGATAGCATCTACTATAAATACTTCATTCATCAGGGATGTTTAATAGTCCAAATATCTGTGAAATCAATGAAATCCTTTTATCAATGGTATCTTTGCCGAATGCTTAAAACAGCACAAAAAAATATCCGGCATTTGACACTGGGGGAACTCGAACAATACTTTGAAACTATCGGCGAAAAAAAATTTCGAGCTAAACAAACTTATGAATGGATCTGGCAAAAAGGAGCCCTGAGCTTTACGGACATGACCAACCTGAGTAAACAACTTCGCCAGCAGTTGGGAGAAAATTTTACTTTACCTGCACTTGCCATTGATACAACACAATACAGCGCCGATGGTACAGTCAAAACCCGCTTTAAAACCTGGGACGAACATTTAGTAGAAGGTGTTTTGATACCGACTGAATCGAGATTTACTGCCTGTGTTTCATCACAAATTGGCTGCAGCCTGAGTTGTAAATTTTGTGCCACCGGCTATATGGAGCGGGAGCGCAATCTTGAATTTGACGAGATCTATGACGAGGTTGTCATTATTAATCAGCAATGTGAAAAAATCTACGGGAAAAAATTGACCAATATTGTCTTTATGGGTATGGGTGAGCCCTTACTGAATTATAAAAATGTGTTGAAAGCCATTGACCGGATCTCTTCACCCGATGGCCTGGGTATGAGTCCCCGAAGGATAACGGTGTCGACGGCGGGTGTAGCAAAGATGATAAAACAATTGGGCGATGATAAAGTAAAGTTCAAACTGGCGCTATCACTTCATGCAGCCAATGATATGAAACGTCATGAGATCATGCCGATCAACGATACAAATAACATCAAGTCACTGATCGATGCACTCAATTATTTTTATAAACAAACAAAAAATGAAGTCAGCTTCGAATATATCCTGTTCAACGATTTCAACGATAGCCTGAAAGATGCCGATGAACTGATCAAAATTTACCGCCAGGTTCCTGCAGACCTGGTAAATATTATAGAATACAACCCCATTGAGTTTGCCCGATTCGCAAAACCTTCGGAGGAAAGAACGGAGTCCTTTATGAAGTACCTGGAGAAAAATAAAGTAAATGCGCGGCTGCGCCGCAGTCGCGGAAAGGATATCGATGCTGCCTGTGGGCAGTTGGCAAACAAAGGCAACTAATTATTTACTGTTGTAAAACAGCAATCATTCAACATGAAAAAAAACTCCCCCGGCCATTTTGACAAGTTTGCAAAAAAGAAAAGCAATGCTGCTATAAAAGAACAATTCAAGCAAGAAAAAAGAACATGGAAAAAAGAAAGGGAGGTTTTTTTTGAGAAAAAGAAACAGTCGGCAACCAGCAATTGGCAATTAGCAAAGGACCAGCATGTAACCAGCAACCAACAACCAGCAACGAGCAGTATGCCTTTAAATAAATTCATTGCTCACTGCGGAGTTTGTTCAAGAAGAGATGCAGCCGAGTTCGTAAAACTGGGTAAGGTAAAGGTGAATAATGAAACCATTACCGAACCTGGACATAAAGTTTCGACAAAAGATGAGATCAAAGTGAACGGAAAAAAAATATCTCTCACCAAAAATCTCGTCTATATTCTTCTCAATAAACCCAAAGACTATATCACAACTACGGATGATCCTCATAAAAGAAAAACCGTTCTTGATCTTATTAAACTAAAGGAAAGGATTTACCCTGTGGGGAGACTGGACAGGAATACCTCAGGTGTTCTACTCCTGACCAACGACGGTGAACTTTCTCAAAAACTCACACATCCAAGTCATGAGGTAAAAAAAGTTTATCATGTAACATTAAATCGTCCTTTGGATAAAAAAGACTTCGATCGGGTGTTAAAAGGGATCGATCTTGAGGACGGTTCGGCCAGCGTTGACGTATTAGCTTATGCTGATGTAAAAGACAAAACCCAACTGGGAGTTGAGATCCATAGTGGCCGCAACCGAATTGTGCGGCGCATATTTGAACATCTTGGATATGATGTAAAAAATCTTGACCGGGTCATGTTTGCCGGGCTTACGAAAAAAAATGTTGAACGCGGTAAATGGAGGTTTCTTTCTGAAAAAGAGGTAAGGGACCTGAAATATTTCAGCAAAGGAAATCGCTGATTACCCTGATTAATTTGAGTTCAATGATGAGAATCACTGATATCCTGATTTATGAGAATGATGATTTTGTGGTACTGAACAAACCATCGGGGCTGCTTTCAATACCTGATCGTGAAGGAAAAGACATTTCGCTAAAAAAAATTTTGCAGGAGAAATATGATCAAATCTTTACTATCCATCGACTGGATAAAGGTACGAGCGGCTTGATCTTGTTTGCAAAAAATGAAGCAACCCATAAATTTCTCTCACAGCAGTTTGTCCCAAAGGACTCTCCGAAGGAGTCCTATCCGACCTTCGGAGAAAACAGGAGAGCTGAAAAAATTTATCTTGGTCTGGTCATCGGCTCTCCCGTCCACAAAAAGGGAACTATTGATGCGCCCATCATGGAACATCCCGTCAAGAAAGGTTTGATGGTGATAAATCGAAAGGGAAAGGACTCTCTGACCGATTATGAAGTGTTGGAAGATTTTGGGATCTATTGCTGGGCGAGGCTTCAAATTTATACGGGCAGAACTCACCAAATAAGGGTTCACATGAAAGAAATTGGCCACCCGATCGTTTGTGACGAATTATATGGAGATGGAAAACCAGTTTTTCTTTCTTCGATCAAACATAATTTCAAACTTTCTAAAAATGAAGAGCAGGAACGACCTATCTTAAACAGGCTGGCCCTTCATGCCTGGCAATTAAAGTTCAATGGCGCTGACGACAAAGAATATGAACTCGAAGCACCTGTGCCGAAAGATATGAGAGCCACATTACAACAACTTTCCAAAAGGAAAAAAGGTTCTCTAAAGCATGGCCCTTGATGACAAAGTGGTTTTGAAACGCCTTAAACGATGGTTATCGTTGGGTGGAAGTATGGTCTATTTGTCAAATTCAGCTCCAATAAGACTTTCTTCAATGTATTTCTGAATTACAGTTATTGAAACTTTTATTTGGCTTGTTTCATCAAAATTTTGAAAAGCTCCCATTCGCAAAGCTTTAAGGAGGGCCGCCTTTAAATTTTCAAAATGGCTCAGTATCTCCCTCTCATTTTTAAGACTTTCTTCTTCGTTCATAAGAATAATTTAAAATCCAGGTTTTTTGCATCAACATAAAAAGATCAGCAGTCGAGATCAGTCTCTCAAAGCGGTTGGAAGCGTCTCTCAAATTGCACCGCGCGATGCCTCATATAACTCGTACCAGTCTTGTCGGTCGAGGTCAATATCAAATGATTTTACAATATTCCGAATGCGCTGTTCATCGGTCGTACCGATCAACGGCAGGGCTCCCAACTTTACAACCCAGGCTACCGCGATGGATTCGATGTTGGCATTGTATTTTGACGCCAGCTCCTCCAGTTTTCTTCTGATGAGCAATGGTTTTTTTTCAATGCTGTTGGCGATTTTCCCCTCTGCTAACGGTGCCGTCGCCAGGGGACGCATGTATTTCTGTTTGAGGTAGTCAATTTGCCCATTGTCAAATGCTGAAGTATTGAGCAAACTCAATTCGATATGATTTGTAACGATAGGCACTCTTAAATAAGAGCTCAACAGCTGATGCTGAAAGACAGAAAAATTGACCACCCCGATGTTTTTCACTTTTCCGCTGTCGCGCAACTTTTGCAGGGTGATGGCCGTTTCTTCAAGATTTGACAAAGGGTCCAACTGGTTCAATAAAAATATGTCGATATAATCAGTTCTTAATTTGCGCAGAGAATTTTCAAGGCTCTTGGTAATATGATCCTTCGACGTATCATAATATTTGACTTTTACGTCAGGCTGACTTGAATGTGGTATAACCAATCCACACTTTGTAAATAAAACTATATCCTCCCGTTTTATTCGTTTGCTCCGAATAATTTCACCAAACATCTCTTCGCACTGGTAACCTCCATAAATGTCTGCGTGATCAAACGTATTGATGCCTAATTCGAGGCAGAGATCAACAATACCTTCCATTTTAGACAGTGAAATATCCTGTTCATTCCACCGGTAAAAACCATAAATGGCAGGAGAAACTTTTGGGCCGGCATCACTCAAATAAGTTTTTTCCATTTTTATTTTTTAAATACTCGATCAAATTTATTTGCTTAAAAGGCCTGCATCTAACACAAACTGTGAACCTGTCACAAATCTCGATCTGTCAGACGCGAGGAAAAGGACAGCGTTGGCCACATCTTCAGGCTCAACCCATGGCACATTGATAAGGTTCCCTGCACTACGTTCGCCAATTTCTTTGGGTGTCAATCCTTCCAACTCAGCTAAGCCATCATTCATTGGTGTATTCACTCCGGTTGGATGAATAGACACAACCCTGATATTGTAGGGAGCTAATTCAATAGCCCATGATTTGGTTAGTCCTGTCAATCCCCATTTGGATGCCGCATAATGACTTAAGCGATTCATTCCTCTCAGTCCTGCGATGGATGAATTGTTGATAATAACTCCCGATCGTTGGCTGATCATAATCGGAATAATTCTCCTGGCGACCATCCAGGCGCCCTTGAGGTTTATATCCAGCATTACATCCCATTCTTTCTCTGTAAGCTCATGTGTCAGTCCATACGCACAAACACCAGCGTTATTAAACAGGATATCAATTTTTCCCAATTCCCTTTCGGTCGTTGTCACCGCCTTTACAATGTCCTCATCAATTCGCACATCACCTGTAAACGCGAGACAGCGAACATTTTGAGATTGACATTCTTCAACAAGGGTTTCTAATTCTTTTGCTGAACCGAGCGTGTAACCCGGGTATTGAAGTGTTTGTGCAATGTCAAATGCTATGATATTTACGCCTTCTTTTGCCAGCGCGACGGCAGTGGCCCGGCCCTGGCCATGTGCAGCACCAGTAATGAAAGCCGTTTTATTTTTAAGATCATTACTCATTTAACCTATTTTACAGGTGGTAGGTATTTAAAAAGATATTCATCAATATCCGTTTCGGTCAAGTTACTAAAAACGTTGGTGGCGATCATTTGCCCTGCAAAAGCAACTAAAATGACCATCTCTTGTTTATTAAATCGCGTAGCGATCACGTCATAAACATGATCTGCGATCTTTCCATGATTTTTCGAGATGCTACTGCCAAATTCCAATAATTGTTGTTCTGAAGGTGTCAGTTCCAGGGCTTCCGGCCTTTCACCTGCATCGATGATCATTTTGCGAAAGAACGTAGAGCAAAGCGGGCAATCCGAGGCATACGAAATGGAATAAGCAAAAAGATAAGCCAGGCGTTTGCCCAAAATCGTTTCTACCTCAATATACAATGGATACCATTGCATATAAATATCAAAAGCTAATAATGAATGTGCAAGAGTGGCTTTCATGTTCGTGATCCTTGCATTGTAATCCTCTGTATGTTTTTTAAATGCCTCCCGGATCGACGGTGTTTTATCGTTTTCAGATATAGGTTCTATTCTTGCCATTGTTATTTTATATCAGGTACAGAAAATAATAATCCTCCAAACAATAGATAGGCCCATAATAATGTCCAGAAAATATTAAAAAGTTGCGCAACGGTAAACGCCAGCGCCGGTCTGCCGCCCTGTGTTTTCACCAGGTCAGAAAATTTTGCCTCCAGCCCAATTGAAACAAATGCCAGGGCAAACCAAAGGGTACGCAATCCATTCAGGAAACCACTGACCTGTTTTGTTGTTTCAGCCGGAATTACAAATGAAAAGAGCAATGAGGCTGCAATGAATCCCAATACAAATTTTGGAAATCGTTCCCAAACAATTTTCAATCCCTGCCTTTCGGTATTTTGACTGTTTTCCTTTTTTAACGTCCACCAGGCTGCGATAAAAAAGGCTGCTACTCCGATCAATACGTTCTGGGAAAACTTAACGATCACGCCCGCTTTGAGGGCCAGAGGGCCTACCAGCTGTGCCGCGGCTGTTACTGATGCAGTGGTATCCAATGTTCCACCCAGCCAGGCACCTCCGACAACTTCAGGTATTGCAAATTTTTTTATCACCCATGGCTGGAGAACAAGCATGGGAATAGCCACCAGCAAAACCAACGTGGTTACGTAAGACAATTTTTTCTTATCACCTTTGATAGCACCGGCTGCAACAATGGCTGCCGACACGCCACAAATAGAAACTGCAGAAGCGAGTATCACACCAAACTCATCATCTACTTTTAATTTTCGTGAAAGCCATAACGCAAAGAACCAAACAACGATCACTACAGCTACCGCCTGCACTATCCCCGGCAGGCCTGCATTGACAATATCAGTGAACAAAATGCTGCTACCAAGAATGATCAAGCCTGTTTTAATAAAAAATTCCGAGCGGCCGGCTTCTTTCAGCCAGGCAGGCGCCAGATTTAAATTACTTAAAACTAATCCGATCATTAACCCAAAAACGACGTACTCAATACCATACCTATTGATCGTTTTATTTCCTGCAATGATCAGGGAAAAAACAGCGAGGATGTAAACGACAGTGAAGCCGGCCATATATTTTCCAGGTTCGCCCGCCGATAGCGAGATCGCAATCGAGGAAAGAACCGCAAACGCTAAACCAATGCCAGAGATCAGTAAAATATTTTTGCCGGTTAAAACCTTTGATACCAGATCATCAGTACCTGTCCATTGATATACTGGGGAGGCAAATTTGAAATCTGTCATTGAAAAAGCAATTAAAAGAACAGCCGCCATCAATAATCCACCGATCCACAAGGCCCACCCATCTTCAGTGATCCTTGAATAAAAAGATTTTTTTGAAGGATGATCTTTTACTAAAACATCTTTTTCCGATCCAATGACTGAAGACATGAAGACAGTTTTAATAAGTCGCTTACTTCTTTCTCAAATCAATATTATGGAAATAAAATATTCTTGCGGCGTTTATCATTTTATAGTGATTGCCGGAAGCCAGTTGCTGAAACAAGTTCATATAGCCAAACTGCAAATTATCTGATTTGTTTGTTTGAAAAGAAAAGCCCAGGAAAAACCGGTTTTGGTCAAAATAATTATATACGATCTGTTTTCCAAAATTGATGTGGACTTCGTCATTGACCACAAATGACAGTGTATTGGGTTGAATTCCTTTCTTGTTTAAAGGTACCTGTAGGTAGAAATTGTATCTCACCTTGTAATTGAAAGTATACCCGCTGGCCAATTCAGATTCATTTAAAATTTTTCTTTTGAATTTTTCTTCTAAACGAAACCACTGCATGGTCCGGACCTTTGCGTATTTGTTATGCCATTGAACTTGCTGCCATGCGCGATGTTCCGGTTGAGTTACGTCTCCATGATTGTCGCCTGGATAATTGCTGACATAGGCATATCCTGCTGTCAGTTTTGTAGCGTCATTTAAATAGTAAGTCAATCCAAAACGCAGGATACTTTGCGAAAAATTGGTAAAGAAATCTTCTTTCGTTCTCAAATGAAGATCAGTCCACATACCCCATTTATTGCTAAACCTTGTTTGGTTAAAATAACCAACCCACACCTGGTTATAAGTTGCTGTGTGTTTATCCTGTGCCTGAACTGATATTAGGGATAACATGGTCAGAAGAATCAGGGCCGATTTTCTTAAGTTTTCTTTTCTCATAATTTTTTTGGCGCCGTGGTCGGATTCGACTGCCCTAAGGCAGGTTTTGCAAACTTTTACCTCACCCCGGCCACACTGCTCTAGGCATCCCGAAGTCCCGATAGACATCGGGACGGGAAGATGCCATTTTCAACGATTGCTTCTGCCGACAGGCAGGCTTGCCATATGAAAAAACCACGGAAATAAATTACTTGTTCAACAATCCATCAACAGTGATCGCTGCATAGTATAATGCCCCGATTGTAGGGCCACCTGCATACTGCAGATACCTGTGATTGAGAAGATCTGCACCACCCAATTTTAAATATGATTTCAGTTTGGGGAAGTGAAAACTAACCTGCGCATCTATGGTATTAAATGCCGGAATACCGCCCGTTACGAGTGGACTCTCCCAAAGAAAACCATCCTGCCATCTCCACACAATATTGAAGCCGATGTTTTTTACGATTTCACGGTTACCGAATGAAAGATTTGTAGACCATTCGGGCGTATTGAAACCTGTAACGAAAATATCATTTGTGCTATTCGATTTCATTTTATTGAAACTTAAGTTACCAGCAACCGTAAACTTTTTATAAAAATTATATGTAACTCCCAATGCAGAACCAAAATTGTGGTAAGTGTTTTTTGCGTTGGTGTAAACCCGATAACGATCCTGGCCCTGGCTCGGTGCTGTGGTTGCCGTGCCGGCATTTGCATCACGATTCCTGTCGAGCATCGCCAGCACCGCAGCATCACTTCCCACGCTTTCACTATGGGGCACATACACCTGTACCTGCCCAAGAAAACCATCATATTGGTTACTGTAGGCATCGAAATCTATAACCAGTTTATTTTTCAATAAAACGCTTCTATAACCTATTTCGAATGAATTTATTTTTTCAGGACGGGCGTTCGGTAAATTGGCAACTTTCAATAAATTTCTGTTCGCAAGGCCGGCGGAATCAGAATTGCCAGCGGCACTTACAATTGCATTGAAATTAACAACGGAAGTCTGGGTATAACTATTTTCAAGATAACCCAGGCCTTCATTGATATACGGTAAACTGCCCACACGCTTTACCCTTCCATTATTCACATACGACAATGCTTCAAACAATGCGGGGAAACGATAACCTTGTTGATAAGTGAAGCGGAAATTATGTTTGTCCTTTAGAGTATAAACAGCGGCAAGGCGCGGAGTTAGTTTTGGATCGAATTCGGGATTATAGTCAAACCGGATTGAACCAAACAATTTTAATTTTTCATCAAAAAAAGTTTTTGTAACCTGTGTAAAAGCACCAAACTTTTTATAAAAAACATTGTCACCAAAACTTCCATCTTTTAGTGGCTTGTTTCGCTCTTCAATTGGGCGTGAGAAATCAACGAAATTGTTCCCATCGGGAATGATCTCATAAATGCGTGCATCACCACCGATCAGCAGATCAAAAATTTTCACTTTGCTCGAAAGATCCCATTGTGCTTCGGCGTGATACAAGCGGCTTTTTTGAATGAGCGCAGCCCCACCCGTTTCAGGAGCATCGGGTATAGAACCGGATTTAATATCCCAGTTATTGATGTGGCGGATCACATTCACCAACGAGTCAAAATAGGGAGTGCCTGGCACTGCACGGCTGGCATCTGCCTGTTGACGGGCATATTGTGTGGCTGCAGCAAGATTTTCCGATGTCAATCCACCGTTATTGGTACCATAGTCATTTAATGCATTTTTAAATTTCGTTCCCCAGCTGGTTGGCGTTTTCGTATCCGTTGCGCCTCCTGTGTAGAGATCCAGATTATCAGCCAATGGTTTTACATTATAAGAACTACCGGTATTTTCAAGGGAAACATATGTAAGAATCGTAAAATTGTTTCCCTTCAATTGTAAAGAGTGATTTTGGACCTGTACCCCATCCAATTTAATTTTATTTCCTCTTTGAAATACTCCGTCCATTGTTCCAATTCTATATGCATATGATAATTCCGTTTTTTCTTTGATCCGGTAGTGAAATGCTGCGTCGAACTTTATATTTTTCACAGTTGGATCAACCAGCTCATTCTCCCAATAACCTGTTCTTGCCACGCGTAAGCTTTTATCGGTTTGCCCGTCAATAGTAAGTCCGCCGATTGACACAACGTTACTTCCGGCCAATGCATCATCGCCGTATCTGTTCCATCCATCAAATGCAACATTATTCTCACCATTCAACGAAGGATATGCCGGATTTGCACTTTTTAAATTGTTTGTGTTTTGATCGAGTCGCGTATTTGATATCCAGTCGGTACCTTGTAAATAGTCAAAGTTCACTTTGAAAGCGAATTTATTTTTGAATGCTTTTGCATAACGAACGGCGGTCTCAGTTAAAATAGCGGGATCATGGTCGGTTCCGTCTACATGATTGATCCCAACTTTTTGATAAACACTTAACCCCTGGGATGTAAATGGACTCTTCGTAATAAGATTTGCCATTCCGTTTATTGCGTTCATACCATATAAGGCTGAAGCGGCGCCCGGGGTGATCTCGACACTTTGAATATCCAGTTCGGTCGGTCCGATGGCATTTCCCAACGGAACGCCTAAGGTAGCTGCCTGCATATCTACCCCATCCACCAATTGCATAAATCGAAAATTGTTCGGAATATTAAAACCCCTCGTGTTCGGAACTTTAAAAGTGAGGCTCGACGTGGTCATTTGTACGCCTTTCACATTTTCCAGCGCATCATAAAAACTCGGTGCGGGTGTTTCTCTAATTGTCCTCACGTCTAATTTTTCAATGGCCACCGGCGATTTTAAGATGCTCTCGGCGACGCGGGATGCAGTAACTACGACTTCATTTCCCATAACAGTCTGGGTTGAAAGCGCAACCTGGAAATTGGAGCCGAGAGTCTTCACTTCTAATTCCTGCGCCTTGAAACCTATAGAAGAAAAAACGAGCGTGAAAGGAAGTTGTGTTTTTGTTCTTAACACAAACCCGCCTGTTGAATTGGTAACAGTTCCCGTCACGGTTCCTTTGATCTGAACACTTACATCGGGCAGGGGAAGATTCTTTTCCTGGTCTGTTACCTTTCCCGAAATTTCAATAAGACTCCCCGCTTGGGAATACGCAAGATTAAATACCGATAAGAGCAGCAAAGCTAAAAAGAGCTGTTTTTTGTTCCCGTCTTTCTGGTTCTGAAACCTT
>Ga0163162_10001160_pt1 | contig 24572 bp, 15 predicted proteins | sample S55metaG_FD_115310 | JGI IMG/M metagenome (GOLD analysis project Ga0163162, IMG submission 115310) | Switchgrass rhizosphere microbial communities from Kellogg Biological Station, Michigan, USA - S5-5 metaG | ecosystem: Host-associated > Plants > Roots > Rhizosphere > Soil | place: USA... | reverse complement strand
GTTGTCGATGGGCAATACGCCGTTGAAGTAATAGCTCGCGCGATTGTCTAGCGGGATGCCGCGAATCGAGAGGTTGTCATAAGCGAGACCGCTCAATTGCTGACGCGAGACGCCTGCGACGTTTCGCAGCGCATCGTACAGGCCGCTGTCGCCTTGCGCGTCCATGACCTCGCGGGTTACGACGTTGACGGTTGCCGGAACGTCGAGCGCATCGAGTCCGCGATACGGGCCGGTCTCGACTGAGACGGGCGCAAAGCCCTGATCTCTTTTGCTCGAGACCTGAACGGGCGCCAGCTGTGATGCGTCGGTATCCGATGCAGCGGATTTGGTGTCGCCCGTTTCGTCCGCTTTCGCAAAATCGATCGTCGATCCCGCCATGCCGATTGCGAATAGAGCGTTAGCGAGCAGGATATTTCTGTGGAGCAACGAACGCTTGCCCGCACGATTACTACGAATCATGAACTTCCCCGATTTAATGTGTGCAAGGCGCAAATTCTTTCACTAGCCTTTCGATAAAAATGAATGAGAGCGATTCGCGTTTGCATTTATATTGAACTCATTAATCCGGGTCAAGCTAAGCCTTGAAGTAAAAGGGGCTTTGGAGCTGGCGTTTTGTTACGTCTGTAAACAGAGGTAAGGTCGCATAACGGAAAGCTTACGGAATTCGATTCGTACTTTGGAGCGGCTTGGCATGAGCATGAAGCCTTGCAAAGCCCGTGGGTGGGGGATTGGGGCGACGCTAATCAGAAAACCTCTTAGAAGATCCGGCTAACCGTGGGATTGAAAACGACGGTTTTATTAAGCGCGAAAAGTTAATTCAAGTCGTTTTCCCACCCGATGCGCGGGCGCCGTTTTAGGCAGCGAGCAATGGGTGGGGGCGTATTGGCAAGGGCTTTGTGACGTACCGCAGCTACATTCTCAATTTTCACGTTCACTACATCACTCCTTTGGTTAGTCGGATGGATAGTCGAAAGATCACGCCACTCGACGTGATGCGAGGAGCCAAGTTGCTGCCTAGGAGATGAAGACGCGAGAACATGACCTGATAGCTGACAACCGCTGATAGATGGAAATATTCGGAAGTCCTCTATTAAATGCGGGACTTTGAAAAAGGTGCACGCTGCGACGGTGTGCCCCTCACATAAAGACGCGGCGGACGCCACGCGCTATTGCCCTTCTCAGAAAATTCCGAATTTTGTGCCGCCCGCTCTGACACGGCTTCCCACGCGAGCAAGGTTCAAGGATGATTCACGATTACGTCTTATTTTCGCAATGATAAGAACGATTGTTTGAATAAAAGAATCGCCAGCGCCAGTTGGTTTGTGATTCACCTGAGAGATTAAAGGCTACAAAAGATGCGGGAGACTCATCGGGACAGCGAAGCGTATCGCTCGAATAAAGCACGAGTAACGGGCCGACAAGCCTATTGCCTTGAAGTGCCGAATGCGGCGAATTCCAAAGACATTTCAGTGGTCTCGTATCACGCGCGCGAGAGCATGGCGACGCCTTACGAGATCACAATCGAATTCACGCACCCCGAACAGCTTTCGCGCTCCGATTACCTCGGGCGCGATGGGCACTTTACGATCACCGCCGAAGACAGCTCGGAACCACGCGTTTATCGCGGCATCATCACGCGCTTTAAGAGGATCAAAAAGACCAAGGACTACTTCCGCTACACGATCGTCGTCGTGTCTCAAATGAAACGACTGGACCTTCTGCACAGAAGCCGCGTGTATCAGCATCAGAGCGGGCCGAAGATCATCGAATCGATCCTGCTGAACGACAAGTTCATGGATCACCAGTTCGTGTTCAGGCTGCGCCGTGAATATCCTGTGCACGACTTCCGCCTGCAGTACCAGATGTCGGATCTGGCTTATATCCGTCTTTTGTGCGAGCAGGAAGGCATCTATTACTACATCAAGCAAGGGAAGCACGGTGATCTGGTCGTGTTCGGTGACGATATCGACCACTATGTCTACACGCCTGAATTGAAGGTGCCGTATCGGGAGAATGCCGGGCTTGAGGCAGGAGTCGAAGCGGTGTTCGCGCTTGAGACGCACACCGAGGTAGTGCCACAATCGGTTCTGGTCGCCGACTATAACCCGCTCGCCGCCTGGGAACGCTTCAAGGACGAAGCAAACGTCGCGATCAACGATACGACGACTTATGGTCAGCCCTACGTCTATGGCACGAATCACCTGAGCCAGGACGGCGCGCAGTGGGAAGCGCAGTTACGGCACGAGGCGGCCATTGCGTGGCAGGTCGTGTATCACGGACAAAGCAATGCGCTGGAGCTGCGGCCAGGGCGTATTCTGCGTATCGACGACGAGTTGCCTGATGCGCCGAGCGGACAAGTCATCATCGAGGTGACGCACTCAGGCGGGCGGGGCGTGGCTTACAGCAATTCGTATCAAGCAATTCCGTCCGACCGCCGATTCCGATTAAAGATAGACGAAAGCAAGTGGCCGAAAATCCACGGCGCGTTGAGTGCACGCGTCACGTCGCCGAACAAATACCCGTATGCGTATTTGACGAAGGCCGGGCACTACCCTGTGCGTCTCGATCTGGATTTCGACGAATGGAATCCGGGCGGCGAAAGCATTCCGCTGCGCATGGCAAAGCCATTCGCAGGTTCACTGCAAACCGGCTTCCACTTCCCAGTGCTCGATGGCACTGAAGCGGTCATCATGGCCCGCGATGGCGACCCGAACAAGCTCTTCATCTCGCAGTTCCACCACAACAGCATTCAGTCCGACCTGATCCACAATCAGGAACGATGGATGTCGCGTAATGTTATTCGCACCCAGTCGAACAACAAGATCCGGATGGAGGACTGGGAGGGCGAACAGCACATCAAGATCAGTACCGAGCATTCGGGCAAGAGTCAGCTCAATCTTGGTCACATGGTCGACAGCACGCGCAAGAAGCGTGGTGAGGGCTATGAACTTCGTACGTCTGGCTATGGGGCGATTCGCGCCGGCAAAGGTTTGCTGGTTTCAACAGACGATCGGCCCAATGCGACTGACCTGCAACTCGCCATGCAGGAGGCGACGAAGCGGCTGGACGACGCCTACGCACGCATGGAAGGGTTAGCACAAGCGGCGAGGATCGCCAAGGCAGAGGCGGCCGATGCAAAAGAGATGCAGCAGGTCCTTCAGAATCAAATCAAAGATATACAACAGGCAGTTATGCTGCTTTCAGCGAGTTCGTCCATCGCGCTCGTGACGCCCGATGCAATCGTGCAATCCGCAGGCACAAACATCACGATGACATCAGGCGGAAGTACCGACGTTGGCGTGTTGCGCAAGTTCACAGTCGCCGCAGGTGAAGCGATTAGCCTGTTCGCTCAAAAAATGGGGATGAAGCTTTTCGCCAGCAAGGGGAAGATTCAAATTCAAGCGCAGAGCGACGAAATGGAGCTGACATCGCAGCAGAACATGACGGTCACCAGTAGCGACGGACACGTGATCGTGCAGGCAAGGAAGTCAGTCACGCTAACCGATGGCGCCGGTGCGTATATCAAGCTTGAAAACGGTAATGCAACGATCGGAGCGCCCAACAAGGTGTCGATCAAGATGGCCAATTTTCAATGGGACGGCCCGGATAGTATCCAAGGCAAACTTCCCGCCTTTGCAACATGTCACGCATCGGAGGCCTCGGCCGCCGCTGCTGGCGAAAATAGTGTGGCGCTCACGTGATCGGACAAACTGCGACGACCTTATCGCAGCGGGTCGAGCGGGTTTCTGTATGTCCCGTTGTTCCATTGCTACCTGAGACCGGTTATCTAATCGTTGATCCGGGCGCGTTTGCGGAAAGCGATGAGTTGGACTCTTTGCGACCACTGATGTGCAGGCCGACCAACTGGGGCCGGGATTTTACGGGATTGCCTGCGATCATCGATCTTGCGCACTGCGATGCGGGTCAGCGAGATTGGCTCGCAATAGTCATCAACGCCGAGCACGAAAGCCGGTTGCGCATGCAGCTCACCCGTCCCGGCGTCTGTGCATATGTTGACGCGCCGGTTGATGCGAACACACTCGCCGGACATTTGGCTGATCAACTGCTCGTATTGCCGGTCGAGAAAAGCGGTAATCAGGCTCTTGCGGGTGCGCTCTGGCGCTTCTTCGATCCCCGCGTTTTCGCCAACCTGTGCTGGATGCTTGAACCGGAACATCTCACGACGCTTGTTGGACCTGCGTCTCGATGGGTCTTTCCGTGGCTTGATAGTTGGTACGAGTGCAACGCCATTCTGGATACGGCATCCGACGTTGCGCCGCCTGAGAGGATCGGCGGCTTCGCCCGCATAGATATCGACATATGGGATCGCACGCAACGGATTGCAACGATCAATCAGACGTTGGCGCGTCTAGGTTTGCCGTCGGAGCTTCCATGGCAGGACAAAGCGGCAACGGCTGCTGTTGTCGAGTCGGCTGTTACCGAAGCGGAACGCCGGCTGCATTGGCAGCAGACTGACGATCAGGTGAATTACGCGGAGCATATCGCCCGCTATGGCGCGGCGTTTCGTCATCACCCACGTCTCGTGGATCACTGGGTGAAACTCGAAACGCGAGTCGAAACCTTGAGTTGCTCCGAACTGATTGCGCTGCTGTCGCAAGAAGAATATGAGGAGTTCGGGCAGCCCACTCGTCCTCGCGATCCGACCGTTAGATAAACGCAATCCAGAACACACAAATTTCGAGGGACAAAGTATATGGCAGAACCGAAATGCGCCTTTTGCGACAAAGTGGGCTTGCTTTTGATGCCAGCGCGTTACGCAATTGCTCCGCTTGCAATGGGTTTGCCATCGATCAGCGCACCGATGAAGGTGGAAGACATAGCGCAAAGCGTTGGCAAGGGCAAGAAGCAGGATGTGACCTTGCATGGCAGTGCACAGTACACGGCGCGCTTGTTGCGCAGCGGCTATCTGTATGTGTATGACGAGAAGCGTGACCGTATGGACGCGTACTGGATCAGGGCGGACGGGTACTACATGAGCATTCCTGTCGAGGCAGCTGTATCGGCGCAAGCCAAGTCGGCCACTCCTTGTTCGTATGAAGGGCATCGTGAGTTGGCGGGTTGCATTGCGATAGCGGACGCAGAGAATGCAGGCATCGTGTGGTTGGGTTTTTCAGATGTGCAGTGGACAAAAGCGGTGATCGACGCACACAAGGGCGCAAAGGGCAAGTCATTGCGCCAACTCCACATGCGCGAGTTCGACGCAGGCGCATGGGCGAAATCGCACCGCACGCCGGCTGGCAATGCGACGGCGGGTCGTGGGAATACATTACACACCGTACCGATGAGCGAACTGGCAAGCACAGTGGCTGAATACGCGCCAGGCAAACCCGCTCAGGGCGCGGCGTTCGCGCCCCTGTCGGCGCCGAATTACCGGTTGCACGTGGGCAAGGCTGAGGGCGTGCTCTCGTCATGTAGCCGACGCAGTCCGAAGCTCGTCGGCGCGATTGTTGCGCTGGACGATCCGGCGGGTGTCGCGCAGGACCTTGCTGCGTTGATCAACTGGCACCAGGAGCGGCTGCTCGACACGCGGGTGGCGAAGGACGCATATGGTAAGGGCTACGGCAGTTACGCCACGACGTATCGCAACTTGCTCACGCTAGATGGCGCGATCAAAGCGTTGCACGCGTCGAACGATGAGAAAGTCAAGATGCAGGTGTTCATGAAAGCTGAAGCGCTTGCAAACATGATGAAGGCAGGCAATGAGGAACTTCGCCAGGAACGGTTAGCCGGAGAGAGAGCCGAGTCGATGGGGCAGCGGCCAACCGACATGCAAAAGATGGCAATGGAACTGTTCCCGCAGGAAGTCACAGCGCGGCAACTGAAGGCTGACGCAATAAACCGAAATCCACCACCTGTTCGCATCGCGGCCGATCAGCACGACTCGTGGAACGAGTATTTGACGCGGATCAAGCCAACGCCTTACAAGAAATGGGCCGATGAGTTCAAGGCCGCGTCGGACCAGCTACAAAACGACCATATCGAAGTGTTGGCGCGAACGCACGCGGCGTGGATGCAGAGCAACCTGTTGGCTAACACGCTCGATTGCACTCACGATGGAAAAGATGCGTTAAGTGGCGACGTCTATGCAGAGACCTTGCAGCGCTGCATGGTGGCCACACAGCAAATCCCTGGTTGCGCCGATGTCTACCTGCGATGGCTTAAAGGCGATATCACGGAGAAGACGAATCTCTTGTTGCGTGCGTTGGTGTTGCGCCAGGACGAACTCATTACTGCAATGGCGGCGGCGCCGCTTGATTCCGCGAGCGTGCCGTGGTCGACTCTGATGGATCAGTTCACGAAGCATGTTCAGATGCTGCTCAAGCCCGCGCCTGATGCACAACTGAAAGCGCAGGGGGCGCAGAAGGCAGCAGCTAAGGCAAAGACAGATTACGACGATCTGTTTAGCCTTGTCGCGACATCGGATGCGATGGGAGCAGGTTCGGTGTTGCTCTTCAATAATTCGGTACGTCGAAAGTTGGAGGCCGCAGAGTCCCGCATGAAGGCGGCTCAGATAAGTGCTCGTGAAGCCAAGCAGGAAACGAACGGGAAGCTGCTGCCAGACTCGGTTGCAGCGTTGCTGACGCAGATCGCAACGCCTATCGCGACGGCATTGCGGGAATTTAACGGCAATGCAGCGGAACAGGCGCTGGCGCGCTGGATGGCAATCGTCGGTGTGACATTGCGAACACCGGCCGGGGTGATCAAGATCAGCGGCGGGGTGCGCGAAACGATTGATTTTCTGTCAAAGACATTTGTGGCGAATCTTGGCGAAGCGGCTAAACGGAGTGGCAGGCCGTTATCGGCCGATCAAGTTACGCAACTGACTACTTATGCCAGAAGGCAGGTCGCGGGTAGCTTTGCGAGCGGCAATATTGCGTCGTTTGAGACCGCTGCTTTTAGCAAAACCAGGGTGAACTCGAAGCTCGCGGTGTTCATTACGGACGATATGCACAAGGAGCTAGCGAACATCACGGACCCGACTAAAAAGGTGGCGTGGCTGGTTGCAAATGTGACCACACCGGCGACCGCGCACGAGTATGCGGTTCTGAGAATTCAGACGAAGCTACCTGTGTTTGCGGCGGTATCCGAGGGAATACTTACGGCTATCGATGTAGCCTGCAAGTACGCGGGTTGGAACCAGATGCTGGTTGATGAGGCGAAGGCGCTGTCATTCCAGAAGACGTGGGCGCAAGACGTTAGGGTGACACTGGGAGGCGCGCTGTATGTGGGTGCGATGGGTACCGGAGTCGGCAATGTTGTGAAGGCCTATGGCACTTGGCGCAATCTGTATGCGACGGGAATGGCTGAGCGGGTGGCGGGCGAGCAACTGGCGGGACGTGCTGGCATTGCGCTGCGCGTGGCGGGGGCTTTGACGGCGGCGGTGTCGGGAGTGATGGCGGGGATGGATTTCGTGGATGTTATCGTAAGTAAGCAACGCGAACAATGGTCATTAATGACATTACAACTGTGGTCCGGTGCTGTCGGAATCACAAATGCTGGCGTTGCATTTTGGGCTGCGCTAGCCGTTGATGGCGGATCGACTATGGTCGCCGGCCTCAGCTTAACGGGATGGGGCCTGCTGCTCGCAGTGGTATTGGTTGCGCTCGCCATGGCAATCGACCATCTTAAGGGTGATGCATTTGCTCAGTGGTTGGAGCGCTGTTACTGGGGTGAACTATCGTCGGGTCGCTATATCGATTCGGAAACTGAGCGGTTGGATTTCAACAAGCTAATGGGGGTGAAGTAGTGTTCACAACCAGCAAAAAACGACGCGCTTTAACTGATCAAGATCGCAATTGTCATCTGTCGCTCTCAAAGCGTATGGAAGAGCCACATGCGTCCGGCCGGGTGATACGGATGAACTCCTCCTACGTGGAACTTGTTGATGGGATCTATTCAAACCGTGGAATGATGAGTGCGTTCGGCGTATTTGCAGTCGGGCTCAGCGCATTCGTTGTGATTTCACTTTTTCTTACTATCGTCACCCACTACCTGGATCCCAGCTGGGACCGTCACGACGAGTTCGAAATGTTGTCTTCCACGATTTCTGGCGCTGCAATTCTTTCGCTTCTTATCGCGGGAATTGTTGCTTTCAACCGTACGATTGGCGAATGGTTCCGCTATACGCACTATCCCATGCGCTTCAATCGCCGTAACCGCATGGTCTACGTATTCCGAGGCGACGACACAGTGCTCGAAGCGCCATGGGACGAGGTGTACTTCACCTTGCGAGTCAACAGTCAGGCGTTTGGTGTACGCACGCTGGGCATCTGCGGCCTCGTGCTAAAGGACCATCAGACGGTTGAAGAGATGTTCGTGTTTGGCTACGCATCGAGCAGCCGTGACGATTGTCTTCGTCATTGGGAATTCATTCGTCGCTACATGGAAGAGGGTCCGCAAGCTGTGATCGATGCACCAGGGTTTCGGTATTGCCTGCCCATTGCAGACAAGCGCGAGACGCTTTACGAGGGTTGGATAGCACTGGTTTCGAAAGACGCATGGAACCCCATTCTCAAATGGCTGATGCTGCCCTTTCACGTGCTGTTTTTTATCGGCCGCTTGGTGTGCCGTGTGACGAGCAAGGTGCCACTGTGGCCTGCCGATGTGGAAGCGGTGTGCAGGATCGCACCGGACGATCCCTATGTGCGTGATTCAAGTACAAACCCGGTGGGGTATAGATGAAGTCGGAACTCGCGGTGTTCATTACGGACGATATGCACAAGGAGCTAGCGAATATCACGGATCCGACTAAAAAGGTGGCGTGGCTGGTTGCGAACGTGACCACACCGGCAACCGCGCACGAGTATGCGGTTCTGAGGATTCAGACGAAGCTACCTGTGTTTGCGGCGGTATCCGAGGGAATACTTACGGCGATTGATATTGCTTGCAAGTACGCGGGCTGGAATCAGATGCTGGTTGATGAGGCGAAGGCGCTGTCATTCCAGAAGACGTGGGCGCAAGACGTTCGGGTGACACTGGGAGGCGCGCTGTATGTCGGTGCGATGGGTACCGGAGTCGGCAATGTTGTGAAAGCCTATGGCACATGGCGCAACTTATATGCGACGGGAATGGCGGAGCGGATTGCGGGCGAGCAACTGGCGGGACGCGCGGGTATTGCGCTGCGCGTAGCGGGGGCTTTGACGGCGGCGGTGTCGGGGGGCGTGGCAGCGATGGATCTCGCGGACGCTAATCGAAGTCGGTCGGTAGGGAAGTACGAATTGGCAGGACTTCAACTGCTCTCGGGCCTTGCAGGTATTGCAGCTGCTGTCTTCTCTATTTTGGCTGGTGGAAGCGCAGGAAGTGCCGCAGTGGTCGGAGGATTAAGCGTAACTGGTTGGGGAGTCTTGCTGGCTATTGTTTTGGTTGCCCTCGCTATGGCGATTGACCACATTAGGGGAGATGCCTTCGCCCAATGGCTCGAACGTTGCTATTGGGGCACGCTGGACGCAGGCCGATATTCTGATCCGGATCGGGAGCGGACGGATTTCAATAAAGCCATGACGGGATTTCGATGTTCACCACAATGAAAAAACTACGCCCGTTGAGTGATCGGGATCATGAGTGGCATTTGTCAATTTTCGACAGCACCGTTGAACCCCACGCATCGGGTCGGGTCATCCGCATGAACTCGACATACTTGGAGCTAGTCGACGGGTTCTATGCGAATCGAGGAATGCTGAGTGTAGTCGGGATATTCGGCGTGAGCATCCTCCTTATTTTTCTCATGGTTTCGTGGTGGTCGACTTATTTCGACTTCTATCTAAACCCAAATTGGGATCGTCATGACGAGGTCCAAATGCTTTCATTTATGGGTTTTGCTACCGTCATTATCGGTTTGTTCATAACAGGTTTAGTTGTCTTCTATCGTGCGATCGGGGAATGGTTTCGCTATACACACTACCCCATGCGCTTCAATCGCCGTAACCGCATGGTTTATGTATTTCGAGGCGACGACACCGTGCTCGAAGCGCCATGGGACGAGGTGTACTTCACCTTGCGAGTCAACAGTCAGGCGTTCGGTGTTCGGACCTTGGGCATCTGCGGCCTGTTGATGAAGGACCCGAAGACCGTCAAAGAAATGTTTGTATTCGGCTATGCGTCGAGCAGTCGCGACTACTGCCTGCGCCATTGGGAGTTCATCCGTCGTTATATGGAAGAAGGCCCGCAAGCGGTGATCGACGCACCAGGGTTTCAGTATTGCCTGCCCATCGCGAACAAGCGCGAGACGCTTTACGAAGGTTGGGTGGCGCTGGTATCGCGAGATGCGTGGAATCCCGTTCTCAAGTGGCTGATGCTGCCATTTCACGTGCTGTTTTTCGTCGGCCGCTTGGTGTGCCGTGTAACGAGCAAGGTGCCACTGTGGCCTGCTGATGTAGAAGCGGCGTGCAGGATTGCACCGGACGATGCCTACGTGCGTGATTCAAGTACGAACCCAGTGGGATATCGATGAAGGTGGCGTGGCTGGTTGCGAACGTGACCACACCGGCGACCGCGCACGAGTATGCGGTTCTGAGAATTCAGACGAAGCTACCTGTGTTTGCGGCGGTATCTGAGGGAATACTTACGGCTATCGATGTAGCTTGCAAGTACGCCGGCTGGAATCAGATGCTGGTCGATGAGGCGAAGGCGCTGGCATTCCAGAAGACGTGGGCGCAGGACGTTAGGGTGACACTGGGAGGCGCGCTGTATGTAGGTGCGATGGGTACCGGAGTCGGCAATGTTGTGAAAGCCTATGGCACATGGCGCAACTTATATGCGACGGGAATGGCGGAGCGGATTGCGGGCGAGCGACTGGCGGAACGCGCTGGCATTGCGCTGCGCATGGCGGGGGCTTTGACGGCGGCGGTGTCCGGGGTGGTGGCAATGATGGATCTCGCAGACGGCGCAAAGAATGTGATGGTGAAATGGGAATTGGCGAGCCTGCAGATTCTTTCGGGCGCAACTGGAGCGATCGCAACGGTCGCTTCTTTCTGGGCGGCGCTCGCTACAGATGGCAGTGCAACGTTGGTTGCTGGACTCAGTTTGACTGGATGGGGCGTGGTGTTGGCAGTGGTTTTGATCGCACTGGCCATCGCGATCGATCACGTTAAAGGCGATAACTTCGTGCAGTGGTTGGAGCGCTGTTTCTGGGGCTCGCTGCCCTCCGGCCGTTACACAGATCAGCGAACCGAGCAGGCCGATTTCAACGAAGCGATGGCGAGTGTCTAATGTTTACGACAAGTAAAAAGGAACGCCTACTGAGCGATCAGGACCGTGATTGGCATGTAGCTGTTAACAAGCGCGCTGCCGAGCCACACGGGTCGGGCCGAGTGATCCGAATGAATTCTATATACCTGGAACTCGTCGACGGAATCTACCCGAATCGCGGAATGATGAGCTCGGCTGGGATCTTCGCAGTCGGGATGTTCCTATTTGCGATAACGGCAATTGCGCATGGAGTTATTTTCGGTTTTTATTTAAATCCTGACTGGGATCGTCACGACGAAATCCCTATGTTGTCATCTATGGGACTTGTAACAATCACTTGTGCTCTACTTCTAGCCGGAGTAGTCGCGTTCAACCGCAATATCGGCGAATGGTTCCGCTATACGCACTATCCCATGCGCTTCAACCGCCGTAACCGCATGGTTTACGTATTCCGAGGCGACGACACCGTGCTCGAAGCGCCATGGGACGAGGTGTACTTCACTTTGCGAGTCAATAGTCAGGCGTTCGGTGTTCGGACCTTAGGCATCTGCGGCCTGTTGATGAAGGACCCGAAGACGGTCAAAGAAATGTTTGTATTCGGCTATGCATCAAGCAGCCGCGACTACTGCCTGCGTCACTGGGAATTCATCCGTCGCTACATGGAAGAGGGTCCGCAAGCTGTGATCGATGCGCCAGGATTGCAATATTGCCTACCCATTGCAGACAAGCGCGAGACGCTTTACGAGGGTTGGATAGCACTGGTTTCGAGAGACGCGTGGAATCCCGTTCTCAAATGGTTGATGCTGCCATTTCACGTGCTGTTTTTCGTCGGCCGCTTGGTGTGCCGTGTAACGAGCAAGGTGCCACTGTGGCCTGCCGATGTGGAAGCGGCGTGCAGGATCGCACCGGACGATCCCTACGTGCGTGATTCAAGTACGAACCCGGTAGGGTATCGATCAAGTCGCAGCTCGCGAACATCAAGGACCCAACTAAAAAGATGGCGTGGCTGTTGGCGAGGGCTTGATGTTTACAACAAGCAAGAAGCAACGTCCACTGACTGATCAGGATCGCTTATGGAGTCTGACGATCGATAGGCGCTCCGCAGAACCGCATGCGTCGGGGCGGGCGATCAGGATGAACTCGACTTATCTGGAGTTGGTTGACGGGATCTACGCAAATCGCGGAATGATGAGCGCGGTCGGCATATTTTCGATCGGGATGATCTCTTATGCCGTCGTCGGCATTCTTTATATGGTGATTTTTCATAACTATTTGAATCCGGACTGGGATCGTCAGGATCAAACCGAGATGCTTTTATCTGTGGGCTTTGTCATTGCCGTTTCGTTTCTCTTCATTGTGGGTCTAGTAGCATTTAATCGCACCATCGGCGAATGGTTCCGCTACATGCACTACCCCATGCGCTTCAATCGCCGTAACCGCATGGTCTACGTATTCCGAGGTGACGACACCGTGCTCGAAGCACCATGGGACGATGTGTACTTCACCTTGAGAGTTAACAGTCAGGCGTTCGGTGTACGCACGCTGGGAATCTGCGGCCTCGTGCTAAAGGACCCGAAGACGGTCAAAGAAATGTTTGTATTCGGCTATGCATCAAGCAGCCGCGACTACTGCCTGCGTCATTGGGAATACATCCGTCGCTACATGGAAGAGGGTCCGCAAGCGGTGATCGATGCGCCAGGGTTTCGGTATTGCCTGCCCATTGCAGACAAGCGCGAGACGCTTTATCAAGGGTGGATAGCACTCTCTTCCAGAGACGCCTGGAATCCCGCTCTCAAATGGCTAATGCTGACGTTTCACGTGCTGTTTTTTATCGGCCGATTGGTATGCCGCGTGACGAGCAAAGTTCCCCTGTGGCCTGCCGATGTGGAAGCGGCGTGCAGGATCGCACCGGACGATCCCTACGTGCGTGATTCAAGTACGAACCCGGTGGGGTATCGATAAGCAGGTCATTCTCAACGACGTTTGCGAAGCCGTCAGCAGCCTTCCAAACACACTCAACTTATCTTCAACGGAATCTAACCATGCCAAATGTAATCTATGTCGGGGATGCAACCAGCCACGGCGGAGTCGTGCTAACCGGGTCCGCACGCGTAACACGAAAGGGTCGTGGAGCTGCTCGCAAAACAGACAAGGTGTCATGTCCCCGTTGCGGCGACAACGAGATTGCAGAAGGCAACGACAAAATGCTCGATGGCCATTTGCCACTTGCGTTCCACGGCAATCGGACGCGCTGTGGCGCAATCCTGTTTTCGTCTAGTCAGGTAGTGGGCAGTACCTGATGGCCTACGATTTACTGCAGGTCGCACCTGCGCGCGACGTTCCTGCATTCAAGCCTGCGTGGTCTTTATGGGCAATACTGGCTGTTGTCATTGTGGGCGGCGGCGCGGCTTGCGTCATACGGTTTTGGCCACCCACTGAACCCATCAATACGCCGTGGTTCTGGACGTGCGTCGTCGCGTTTCCTCTATTTTCCTGGTTGATCCCGTTCTTCATCTATCTCGGCGTGTTGCAAGCCCCGCGACGGCGGGCAATCGACTTCAACAACGCAAGACACGGCTATCTCACCGATATCGGCCGTAAGGCAAGCGTTCCGCTACACGTGCTGGGCTCGGGATTTCTTTTCTCGGCTACAGAACACGAGAACACTGCCGAAGCGGTGACCCAACGACGACTGACACTGACCCAGCAAAGCCGTTTTCCTGAAGACACCGAACCGGTTTCGGCACGATGGATCGTGCCCGAAGGGCGCACGTGGTTGCCGACCGATGACCAGTCGGATATGGAGCGTCATCGTGAAGTGCTGCCTTATGTATTCGATGCACTCCTTCTTCAGATCGCTCCAGCTATACGCGTGCTGCCTGAGCGCACCCGCCTGACGGTCCGGCTCGCAGTTGCGACCCTGCTTCCGACATCGGAAGTCGAAGCTGCGTGGCGCGACAAATGGATGGCACTTGAACTGCGAGTGACAGCAAAAGCTGAAATTGACTCAACACCACCGGAGTTGATCGCCGCGGACCTCTGGATCGATGGAAAAGGCGTTGCACACTCTGATGCAGCGAACCTGCTTTGCGTCGTGCAATTGAATTCGCTGTTAAACGCGGTGCCAGACGATGGGTCCGCTGAAGCTGGTGTCATCGTGTTGTTTGCTTCGTCGTCGTTGACGGCGCGAAAGCAGCTATCCAGCACGACACTTCTGTTTCGGCCTGAGCTGCGTGACGAAAAGGGTATCGGACAAGGCTTGCGTCAAGCGATGCTGTGGGGCCACGTCCGTAGTTCAGAACTCACTGACCAATGGATGACCGGTGGCGCCGAGGCACCACTCAACCGGGCACTCGCAAGCGAACTTGATGCTCAGGCTGTCGAGGTAGCTAAAACCAAAGATTTAAGCGGACAGCATGACGTCGATTTTTGGCTCGGATCAGCCGGTATTGCGGCGCCTTGGTTGTGCATGGCTCTCGCCATGCAGCAGGCGCGCGAATCAGGACGAAAGCAGCTAATTAGCATTGCGCGCGCGCAACGGTTGACGCTTGCCGTCGTTGCGCCACGGTCTTGATAGGGATGTACGGATGCGTTTGAACTTCAAATTAATAGCTTTTCTGATGGCGGCGGTCGCCGGCGCGCTTTTTATTCTTGGCAAGGGTGAGGTGATCGGCCTCATGACTGTCACACAGCGGATGCTGGGCGTAGCCGTATTGATTATTACGTGGCTTGGCGTCGTCCTTCTGTATGTCACGGTGGGACGAAATGCTGACCGGAATGCTGCGCGTCGAGAGGTGGGTTCGGCTGAAGTAGTCGAAGCCTTGCCTGAAAAAGAGCTGCCGGAGACACCGGATACTATTGCCGAACTTCAAGCCCATTTGCGCGCAGAAAGTGGTATGCGCTGGCACTCCGGTCGATCGTGGCTTCTGCTTACGGGCGATGAGTCTGCAATCGCGAAAGCGCTGCCTGATCTGTTCGAGAACAGTTGGCTTGTCACGCAAGACGCTGTGCTGATTTGGAACAATACTGGCGTGGATGGCCGCCCAGATCAAGACTGGCTTAAGCGGATTTATAAGCTGCATCGTCGCAGACCGATTGATGCAGTGGTGCTGATGTTAAATGGAGACGTCGATCAACCGCCGCAGCGTCGGGGCGTGAATGCGCATAGCGTGATTCTCGCTTGTATCGCCGATAACCTGCGTTGGTCGGCACCGGTGTATGTGTTAGACGTTGCTCATACCGACACACTCAACAATGGCCGTACCGCGCCAATTGGCTGTGACCTGTTGCCCGATGCCGACGAGAGATCCATCGAGTCGACCTTGATCGCGCTGGGCAATCACCTCGGCGATAAGGGCGTTTGGCAGCTAACGCGAAGTTTCAAGGACGTGTATAGCGCGAGACTGTCGGAGCAACTCGACAAGCGCAGTGCGTCCCTTGCCGCAATCATTTCTTCACTGGCAGATCGTAAGTCGCGGCATCAGTCGGTGATCGGCGCGTTCTTTGCGCCGTTTCCTGTGACCGCTCATGTAGACGATCAAGGAGCCGTCGGGAACGCGTTAGACGGTGCGGACTTACCAATATGGAATCATCTTGCCGTAGAAGCTCGCAAGCATCGCGGCAAGCGCATGGGCTGGCATCCGGTAACAGTATTTTCGACCGTCGCGCTTACCGTGATCGGCGTATGGACCGCTGGCATGTTGATCTCCGGAATGACCAACGCCCACAATCTGACCGGTGCCCGCGAGACTATCCAGGCGCTTGCGACCGCGCCCGACTCAGCTGCGCGCCTGAACGCGTTGCTCGCCCTGCAGCAACAAATCGGATTCTCTGAACAGCGCGCCGCGCACCAACCACCGTTGTGGACCCGCTTTGGCCTGAACCAGGACAAGGCGATTCTCGCCGCGTTGTGGCCTCCATATTCCGCCGCAAGTAAATCGCTCTTGATCGCGCCGATTCAGGAGAACCTCGAAGCCACGCTGGTCGACCTAAGCCAGATGCCCACCGGCTCACTCGATGACCATGCAAACAGCGCCGCGCTCGAAGGCCACAAAGCCCTTAAAACGTACTTGATGCTCGCCGAACCAAACCGTGCCGATGCCGGTTTCATCACACCGCAACTGATGCATTACTGGACCACGAACGCAAACATTTCCGAGGGTGCGAAGCTGGATGTCTCTGAACGCTTGTCAGGCTTTTACGCGCAGCACCTGAAAGCACACGATGCCTGGCGCATCCGGCCGCGCGCGGAACTCGTGAACGCATCGCGTCAAACTTTGCTGTCGGTGATTGGCGTGCGCAATTCTGAAGACACGGTTTATCAAAGCGTGCTTGCTGGCGTCGGTAACAAGTATCCGGACCAGACGCTGGCATCGCTCACAACTGGCACCGACACGCGTGGGTTGATTCGAACCACCGTCACCGTGCCGGGTGTCTACACCCGGCAAGCTTATGAAGGCTATGTTGCCGCAGCGATCAGGGAAGCAGCCAAGAGCCGCGACATGACGCGCGACTGGGTACTCGCGAACAATGGCGATGTGGTCGATACCTTAAAAGGCCAGTCCACCGAGGCCCTCGAAGCTGCGCTGACCACCCAGTACTTCAACGACTATGCCGAGCACTGGCGGGCTTTCATGAACGCGCTTCAATGGCAGTCCGCACCGAACATCCCCGCAGCGATCGAGCAGATGAAACTCCTCGCCGATGCTCGCCAGTCGCCGGTGATTGCCTTGATGAAATCGATCGATTATCAAGGTAATGCAGGCGTGCATCAGGCATCGCTCTCGGATACTTTGGTGGCGAAAGCGCAGAACATTTTTGGCAAGAAAGACGATCCTCACGCTGCAACTACGACGCAGGATACGGGACCGTTATCGGCGTCCTTTGGGCCGGTTCTCCGACTTCTCGGAGAGGTGAGCGAGTCGAACAAGACGAAGACGACAGTTGCCAGCGACGTCAGCTTGCAACGCTACATCGAGCGCATCACGGCATTGCGTTTAAAGCTCCAGCAAATCAGCGGCGGCGCCGATTCCGATGTTCAGACCCGGCAACTTGCCCAAGCGTTATTCCAGGGCAAAAACTCCGAACTCGCCGACACGCAAGCGTACGCGCAACTCGTCTCAGCGAGCCTTGGCGCGCAATGGTCCGGCATGGGCGATGCATTGTTCGTGCGCCCCGTGGCCCAGGCCATGCAGATCGTCATACAGCCCGCGCAAGCGAGCCTGAACGATGTATGGCGCGAGGACATCGCCGTTCACTGGAACAAGTCGTTTTCGGGCCGCTATCCGTTCGATAACACCGAAAACGACGCATCGATTCCCGAGCTCGCCCGATTCATCAGACTGCAAGGCGGCTTGATTTCGTCGTTCTTGAGCACGCAGCTTGCGGGCGTTCTGGAGCTTCGAGGCGATCAATGGGTGGAAGTCAATACGCACAGCGGTGCGCTGCAATTCGATCCCGAATTCTTGCGCACTGTGAATGTCTTGCATCGCGTCGCGGGGCACTTGATGCCAGAGGGCGAGCCGCAGTATCGGTTCGATATCAAGCCGATTCCAACGCCCGGCATTACGGACTCCGTGCTCACGCTCGATGCGCAGAAACTGCACTATTACAACCAGCGCGAAACTTGGCAGGGATTGATGTGGCCATCGAACGATCCGCAGGTTGCGGGGACGCGTCTGCAATGGCAAACCGAAACAGCGGGCACAAGCAAGAACTTCGAGTTCCGCGGTCGCTGGGCGTTCGTGCGGATGCTGGAGCGCGCGAAGATTGAACCTATCGATAACGCCACGTTTCAACTGACATGGCAGGCCGAGCCCGACACGCGAATAGCGGGTGTGGTTAAAGCACCGGCATCCGTGAACGTTGTGACAAGTGAACGCGTAACAAATCGAAGTAGCGACGATTGGGGCGCTTCGGCGCAAGACAGCGGATCCTCGAATCGAGCCTCGCTCGATAGCCTCGTTGCGCAGCGGCCGCTCGCCGCTGCATCGGCGAATCTGACCTATCCGTTGAGCTATTTCATGCGCGTGGAAGTCGGTAAAGGCTCGCTGGAATTGCTCGCGCTAAGAGGGTTTAAGTTGCCGAGTCGCATGTTCATTGAAAAGCCGGGTGTGACGCCGCAACGCAATGGCGCGACCCCCCCGCCTTTGCCGACAGCTGCGCGTGAGGCCGCAAAACGAGCCGCCACGCCGCTGCCCGGTGGCGACGTGGGACATCATCCTCTATGAACTTGCATTCGGTACCACAGCGCTGGATCACGGTCACCGCGTCAAATCAAACACCGGCGTCGTCGAGGTCAGCAATAAGACGCGCCACGCTTACTGGTCTTGTGATGGCCGCTTCCATATGCACGCCCGCCCGAGCCGATGCAATCGATGCGGCAATGTGTTCCCGCGTAGCAGAGATTGCCCGTCATACAGCAACGCAACGCGACGCAGGCGTGTCGGAGACCGAGATGCGCGAACGTGCGACCAAAGGGTTTGCAGGTGCCGCGTTGCCCGGTGTTCTGGAGCTCGTACACGTGGTGTACAGCGATCCCGTTATTCGTCATATCGCACCGGAAAAAACGTTCGAGCTTTATCGTTTGACATGCATGTCCCCGTTCACAGTCGCGACGACGCGCTCGGTGAGCGACGCCGCGCGCATCGGCTGATTCATGCAGATTTCGCGATCGACAGCGTCTGCGCAAGCGATACTTCTACGGCCATAATCATTTGCCTGACGCGCCCAGCGCCGTTGTTTGAGTGGTTTTGCACCAGTTTCCGATGGCGAAGGAGATTTTGAAAGCCCGAGAAGCCCCACCCCAACATATCCCATTACAAAATACCGTCGTCGGCTGCAATCAATCCAGGAATATTGCGGGCCACCGAGCCGTTTACGTTGAGGCAGACCGGCCATTAACCAATAAACGGAGTGAATCCATGCAGTCGTCCGAGCGCGCCTTGTCCTATTCGAAGCCGGCCATGTTCTTCCATTGGGCTACGGCGGTGCTCATCGTGGTGGGACTCTTCGCCATCAACGTACGCGGTCCCAAGGGATCGGAGAGCCGGATCTTATGGAACAGCGTGCATATCTGGGCCGGGTCGCTGATCCTCGGGTTGTCTATATTGCGGCTGTTTTGGAAGCTTTGGCATGGCTCGCCGCCGGAACTCGCGCATTCGCCCGCACAAATGTTCATGGCGCGCCTCGTGCATCTCGCGCTTTACCTGTTGGTCTTCGTTCAGCCTTTGCTTGGCATCGCAATGGTCAACACCGGCGGCAATGCCGTGACGCTTGCAGGTATTGGATGGCACGTCCAGTGGTTCTCAAAGGACCCGCTCGCCCATCGGTTCCTTCACGACGCACATTTCCTGATTGGCAACGCCGCTTATTGGCTTATCGGCTTGCATGCGTTCGCGGCGCTCGCGCATCATTTTGTGCTGCAGGACCCGACGCTCGCGCGTATGGTCCGGTTCTCACGCGACAGATAAGTCCGGGCGGGCACCGCCAATTTTTCGAGCATTTGTCCAGTGGTGCATAATCGGGGCGCGGTCAGTCTGTCTTTGCGTCCCGGCGTCCGATGCGCCGAACCAGCGGCCGATGGACTTCCTGGCTTTCAATCGAAAATCCTTGAAAGCCGACTTCGTTTTTTGCTCCGCGTCGCGTGACTCGAGCCGGCGAATGTAAGGCCGCACATCGTCACGGGGGCATCGGTGACAACCATCGGCACGCACAATGAAGAACCTCCGGCATCGTTCACTGTCGTGGGGATCGGCGCATCGGCAGGCGGGCTGGAGGCCATCTCCGAGTTGCTCGCGGGAATCGCCCCAGCCAGCGGCATGGCCTTCCTCGTGGTGCAGCATCTCGCGCCATTGAGGCCGAGCCTCCTGCCGGAAATCCTGTCCAAACAGACTTCCATGCACGTTATTGAGGCGCTCGACGGCATGGCCGTCGAGATCGACCACGTGTACGTGATTCCGCCGAACACCAGCATGTCGATCGAGCAGCGCCACGTCCGGTTGCGCCCGCGCGGAGAAACCCTCGGTCCGCCGATGCCGGTCGACGACCTGTTCGATTCATTGGCCGCCGACCTGGGCGTCGATGCAATCGGCGTGATCCTTTCGGGCAACGGCTCGGACGGCGCGCTCGGGCTGCAAGCCATTCAGGCCGAAGGCGGCATCACCTTTGCGCAGGATCCCATGTCGGCGCGGCACAGCAGCATGCCGCGTGCGGCGATCGGGCTTGGCTGCGTCGACAGCGTTCTTTCGCCTGCCGATATTGCCCGGGAAATCGGCCGCGTTGGAAACTATCCGAAGCGGGCGCTGGACGAGCTCGAATTGATGGGACAGGCCGCCGATCCGGGCGACCAAAATTTGCGCCCCTTGTTCCGGGTGCTGCGCAACGCGTGCAATATCGACTTCACCTTCTATAAGCGCGGCACCGTCCAGCGCCGGCTGTCGCGGCGCATGGCGCTTCGCGAAATGACCTCGGTGTCCGATTATGTGACGCTGCTTGATTCCGACCCGGTCGAAACGCAAGCGCTCGGACGCGATCTCCTGATTCGCGTAACGGAGTTCTTCCGTGATCCGGATACGTTCGATGAATTGACCCGCACCGTGTTTCCACGTTTGATCGGCAATCTGGATTCTCTCGATTCGCGATCGTCCATCCGGATCTGGGTGCCCGGATGTGCAAGCGGCGAAGAGGTGTATTCAATCGCCATCTGCCTGATGGAATATCTCGACGGGCGTGCCCCCGGCACACAGATCCAGTTCTTCGGCACCGATGTCAGCGTCGATGCGCTGAAAACCGCGCGTGCCGGGCGCTACATAGAGAACATTGCGCGTAACGTCTCGCCTGAACGGCTGGAACGCTTCTTTGTCCGCGACGGCGATCATTATTGCGTCGACAAATCGATCCGAAGCCTTTGCACGTTTGCCCGCCACAACGTCGCAACAGATCCGCCGTTTTCGAGAATCGACCTGATCAGCTGCCGCAACCTGCTGATTTATCTCGACCCGACGCTTCAGCGCAATGTCATGCCGCTGTTTCACTATGCACTGGCGCCCGATGGTGTTCTGATGCTCGGGCCTTCCGAGTCGGTTGGGGCGTCCTCGGAGTTGTTCAGCGTCGTCCCCAGTGTGGCGAGCAAGCTCTACATCAAGAAGCCACGTCCGGGCCGGCCGCGCATGGGTCTGCCCGCGGCAAGGCCTGCGCCGCAATCAAGCACCGCCCTGACACCTTTGGTCACCGGCCGTGAAAATGCCTCTCGCGCGGAATTGTTGAGACGCGAAGTCGATCGCATGACTCTCGCGCGATACACCCCGCCGAGCGTCTTATGCGATGAAGAGCTGAACGTTCTCGAATTTCGTGGCGATACGTCGGCTTACCTCGTCAATCCAAGCGGACCGCCAACCAGCAGCCTGAAGCGGCTCGCGCGACCCGAAGTCTTCCTGGCGGTGGACGAGGCCGTGAGGCAAGCGCGCCGCGAAGGGACGGTGATCGCCCGGCGCAGCTTGCGCCTGAATGACAACACAACAGCTGGACGCGCGCACAACGTCGGCCTCGAGGTGCATCCGGTTCACGCAGCCGACGCCCCCGGCCGGTTTTTTCTGATCTATTTCGAGGCTCCGGCAGCAACGGCTGACGGCCAGCGGTGGACCGTCGGCGAAACGTTGAAAAACGTCGTCGCGCAGGTTTTGCAGCGTGCGGCCGGCCGGCCGGGGCAAACCAGTCGTGGCGATCACGATCTTGAAATCGCCCGGCTGGGCGCCGAGCTCGAAGGCAGCCAGCGGCATCTGCTGGCCATGCTCGAGGAACACGAAAGCGCGCGGGAAGACCTGCGGGCAAGTGAGGAGGAGCTGCTGTCGAGCAACGAGGAGTTCCAGAGCACCAACGAAGAACTGGAGACCGCCAAGGAAGAACTGCAATCGGTCAACGAAGAATTGACGACAACCAACGACGAATTGCGGTATCGCAATCACGAGTTGAAAAGCGCAAACGACGAGGCCGCCCGCGCCCGCGATTTCGCGCAGGCGATTGTGGAGACCATGTCGGAGCCGTTGCTCGTGCTCGAAGCGGATCTCAAGATCACGCTCGCAAACCGCGCGTTTTATCAAACATTCCAGACTTCGCCCGACGAGACCATCGACACCAAGCTGTACGACCTCGGCAACGAGCAATGGAATATCCCCGCGTTGCGGGAATTGCTCGAAGAGCTGCTGCCGCTACGAACGACGGTTCGCGATTTCCAGATCACGCATGAATTTCCGGGCATTGGCGTGCGCACGATGCAACTCAACGCCATGCGTGTGGCGTGGCCGGCGCAGGCGCTCATCTTGCTGACCATTGCCGATGTGACCCGCCAGCATCAGGCGTTCGACCGGCTGCAATCGGCCGATCAGCAGAAGGACGAATTTCTCGCCATGCTCGCGCATGAGTTGAGAAACCCGCTTGCCGCGATTCGCAACGGCCTGCAGGTCTGGGGCAGCGGCAATGCGGACGAGCAGGCGCAGAAGCTTGCTCGCGAGGCAGCGCAGCGGCAACTGGATCACGAGATCCGTCTGGTGGAAGATTTGCTGGATGTCTCGCGGATTACGCGCGGCATTATCGTTTTGAAGTCCGAAAAGATCGATCTGGTTGAAACCGTGCGTCGGGCCGTTGAAGCCTTGCGCACCGAATTCGAGGCCTACCGGCACGAGGTCACGCTGGCGCTGCCCATGGATGTGTTGCCGGTCGCCGCGGATGCAACGCGCATTGAACAGATCGTGACCAATCTGCTGGGCAATGCGATCAAATACACGCCGCCCGGCGGGCATATCCGCATCTCGGTCGAACGCCGTTTCGACGATGCAATGCTGACACTGGCTGATGACGGCATCGGCATGGCGCCTGACCTGATTCCCACGATCTTCGATATCTTCGTCCAGGCGGAGCGGTCGCTCGACCGCAAGGCGGCAGGCCTTGGTCTCGGGCTCGCGCTGGTGTCGCGGCTGGTCGAGTTGCACGGCGGCACCGTGCGCGCGTATAGCGAAGGGCTCAACCGCGGCAGCAAGTTCGTGGTGCGCCTGCCGGCCATGCCGCGCGGGACCATCCCGGAAGAAACGCTTCATGCAGCGATACATGCGGCGCCGGAGCTTGGGGCCATGCGCATCCTCGTGGTGGACGACAATCTCGACGCGCTGGAAAGCAGCGCCGCGTTGTTGCGCATCGACGGACATGAGGTGCAGACTGCCCGTGACGGCGCCACCGCCTTGCATGACGCCGTCGAGTTCAGTCCCGACGTTGTCTTGCTCGATATCGGCTTGCCCGAAATGGACGGCTACGAGGTCGCCCGGCGTTTGCGTCTGCTACCGGAACTGTGCGATACCTTGCTGATTGCACATAGTGGTTATGGCGAGGAAGAGCATCTTCAGCGCGCCCGTCAAGCGGGTTTCGATCACCACCTCGTCAAGCCGGCCGACCTCAGTCAATTGAGTGCGATCATCGCCGTTTGCCGCGAAAGAGGTTTCCCATTGGGCAACCAATAGCCGCCATATAAGCGATGCTACTTGCGCAACAAGCGCAAACCGTTGCCCACCACCAGAAGGCTAGCACCCACGTCGGCGAAAACGGCCATCCACATCGTTCCCAGACCGATGAGCGTCAGCGTCAGGAACATGGCCTTGATGCCAAGCGCCAGCACGATGTTCTGGACCAGCACTGAATGCGTCGCCTTCGACAAACGCACGAACGCCGGAATCTTGCGGAGGTCGTCGTCCATGAGCGCGACGTCGGCGGTTTCGATCGCGGTGTCCGTTCCCATGGCGCCCATCGCAAAGCCGATGTTCGCGCGCGCAAGCGCAGGCGCGTCGTTGATGCCGTCGCCCACCATTCCCACCACCGACCCATTGGCGCCAAGATCGACGATAGCCTTGAGTTTGTCTTCGGGAAGCTGATTGCCACGTGCTTCATCGATACCCACTTTCTGAGCGATGGTCCTCGCGGTGTGCGGGTTGTCGCCCGTCAGCATGGCGGTGCGGATGCCGAGTCTGTGCAGATCGTCGATTGCTTCGCGGCTCGTTTCCTTGACGGTATCGGCAACGGCGTAGAGCGCCATGACCTCGGTTCCGTTGCTCAACGCGACCACGGTTTTGCCCTCGCGTTCGAGCGCCTCGAGGCGTTGTTCAAGTGCCGTAGAGCACAAGCCCAACTCTTCGACCAGCCGATGATTGCCGAGCGAATATGTGCGTCCTTCGATCACGCCACGAACACCGCGCCCGGCAATGGCTTCGAATGCATCGACCGTCAGAAGCTCGACGAGATCAGTTTCCGCCGATCGCGCGATCGACTGCGACACCGGATGGTCCGAGCGTGCGGCAAGACTTGCTGCGATCCGGCGGTTT
>Ga0163162_10001156_pt1 | contig 24632 bp, 32 predicted proteins | sample S55metaG_FD_115310 | JGI IMG/M metagenome (GOLD analysis project Ga0163162, IMG submission 115310) | Switchgrass rhizosphere microbial communities from Kellogg Biological Station, Michigan, USA - S5-5 metaG | ecosystem: Host-associated > Plants > Roots > Rhizosphere > Soil | place: USA... | reverse complement strand
TCTGCTTTGCAGGCAGACGTATTAACCAATTCTACTACAGGGACATAAACTTTACAACAGCGGTAATCCGCCAGTGATGCTATCGATCTTATCTTCGAAGTCCGGACCTACTGCAATGCAGGTCTTCGTTGGAACTCCGTTGAACTCAGTCAATCCTGCATCGGTGATCAAAGAAGTAATTATGCCAGCTTCCATCGCTTTTGCATAGAGTGCTAGTAGCTCTTCTTCAGAATTTACATACACACATACTTTTTTGAAATTTCCTAAGAGCCAGTCTTTCATCCGCGTGTCTACATGCAGGTGAAAATACGTAAGCTCCTGCTCATTAACTCTTACCTCAGTAAGATTTTCGTAATGCCCTATGTCCAAAATTGCCTTAAGACTTGCATGAGCACCTTGAGCGATCATTTTGCCTTTACGCATTCCAAGATCTTTGCGCATCACAATTACTTGTTTGTGACTCATTTCTTTTTTCTCCTCAGCTTTTTTCAGTTCTTTGAGAACCGCCTTTTGAATTCGTTCTTCTAGTTCTCTTTCTTCTAAAAGAATTCGTTCAAAAGGAGCCATAGCTCTACGTTTATTCCATTCGATGAACCAAGCCTTAAGCTTCTTCATGCGATCTCTTTAGTGGTGCGTCGTGATGGATTTGAACCACCGTACCCAGAGGGATCTGATTTACAGTCAGACGGTTTTAACCACTCACCCAACGACGCTTTGGTCTTCCGAAGGATACGGTTTCCAGCCCGGATTGGCTTTGTAAAACGCATCATTCAATTCTTTATACATCTTTGTAGCTTTGCCAATCTCATTGGCCTGAAGTGCTTTGAACAGGTCGCTGTTCGTTGACAGGAGCATGTCCTCGTACTGCATCGTCTTCGCTGACATCTGGACCTCTCTCATCCATAAGTCTCAGTTTTTCAAACAACTCTTTACGTTCTTCGTAGAGTTGCTGGAGCCTAGCCTTGACTGTTTCCGATAACATCTGCCACCTTCCTGTATTTCTTTACAACGACTTCATACTCTTCCATTTCTGGGCATTCGATTTCTGGACCCTCGTATTCGAAAGGCATTTCATCCTGATTCTCAGTAGCCCCTCTACTATATCGCGCAAAGTAAACTTTGTCACCATGCTTGAATAGCAGATCATGGATAACTGACCACCGACTATTATCGACTACCTTATCGGAGACAATGTCAATCGGTTGTTCTTCAAATTCGTAAATGTCTTCGCGAAGAAGATCTTGAAGGACACGCTTAGGAAACTTCTTTACTGGCATTTGAAACAAGCCCTAATTCACGTTGGAGTTTAGCAAGTTGTTCGAGTTTCTTTTCCCGAGCAGCAGCTTCGTTTTTAACGCGGTTGGCTTCTATTGCAGCTTTACGCTGAGCCTTTTTACGTTCCGCTTCTTCTTGCTTCTGTTTAACTTCGTCCAAGAGCGATGCTACAGTCTCTCTCACGAAGACTTCGTGATTCATAGGGAATTCAATAAGCTTGTATCCCTTTTGCCATTGGTAATCGTGAAGGAGTTGAAATTCCTCTTGAGTCACAATGGTCCACTCAGTGATATGTTCGATTATCTTTCGATAACTTTCTTCTCGGTCGTCCCATTGTTCGTCTGAGAAGATAATGGCAATCTTACGGTCAGCCATGAGAACCTCTATATGGCGATAGCTGTAGGAGTCGAACCTACGGACCTCTTTCGAAGCCGACGACTTAGCAAGTCGCTGCCTTAAGCCTCTCAGCCAAGCTACCTATGTTAATGGAGTCGCATATGGGAATCAAACCCATCTCTACACCATGAAAGGGTGTTGACCTAATCGATAGTCGAATGCGACATTATAATACTGGCGGAAGACTGGAGGGTCGAACTCCAAAGGCTTTTAAGGGCTCGGCTGTTTTCAAGACAGTTCCCGTCGCCAGCTGTCGGGTAGGTCTTCCATTGTTATTGTGGCAGGAGCATAAGAAGTCGAATCTTAACTGACGGAATCAAAATCCGTAGTGCTACCATTACACCATGCTCCAACTGATTTGGTAGGACTGGTGGGGGTCGAACCCACACGCCTCAAGGGCATCAGCTTCTAAGGCTGACGTGTATAGCCAATTTCACCACAGTCCCAAATTCTTGGTGGAGAATACCGGGATCAAACCGGTCACCTCCGAGGTGCAAGCTCGGCGCTCTCTCAAATGAGCTAATTCCCCATAAACTTTACCTATCGATGCTGTGCTCCGGCCCCGGGAATCGAACCCAGCTTTATATTGATTAACAGTCAATCGCCTACACCTTGCTTGCTCGACCGGAACAAAGCACCGATAAGTAAAAATGATTTTAATACGGAAAACTGAATTGTGTCAACACTTTTCTATCGACAAAAGTCAGGACGATGTAAAGCCTGCATAATAAGCTCCATATCTTCTGGTTTAGAATCGATGTTGAAACCCTCGCTTCTGCCGTATGTATATAGCTTTCCTTCGTTATCAGCACCGATATAACCAGCGCCAGTAACCTTGCCACCAGATGTTCCACTTCTGAAAAATAGAAACGCATCCTTGTGATACAACGCGTCCGGAAAAATAAGCGCATGCTTATCATTCACAATAATATACTTCATCCCCGTATCCATGTCTAACCCCGTAGTATTATGTTATTTGAAAGTGACGTATGGTGGTTTAGTATATTGATACTTCATTCCATACTTCGTTATTTTGTGGCTGAAGTTATCCTTGCGTTCATCAGCAAGTTGAGCTTTCTGCTCTCTTAAAGTTTTCTGCTTAGGCCCGTGTCCAAGCCAGTTACCATTCCTAGTGCGCAAAACCTTAGTGTCGATCCACCATACTTTCATGATGGCCCACTCTCTGATATCCCGCTTAGGTGGTGCTTTGAACTTAGGACCTACATTATGCATAGGCTGTTTACAGGATGGGCAGATACTTGTTTCTTTGAATACATGTCTACAGTCGAAACAAGCGTGCTTACCCTTTCCTCCGCCTTTTTTCTTAGACGGTTCTCTGAACATCAGTGATACGTTGGCTTCAAAGCCATACGTTCCTCTACCGGCATCGCTTCGATTTGTTTGCAGATTTCTTCGTAAGCTTCCGGGTCTTCTTGCTCAAGCTCTTCAAGATTAAGAGGCTCAGAGTCGGCAAAGAAAGAACCGTCTGCGACTGACTCTTCGATTTCTTTGATGATCCTTTGTGCTTCTTCTTCACCGACTTCCTCTACGAGGTTAGCTAGAGCTTGGGGAGCGAACACTACTTTCATTTTTAGTCCCGTCCAAAAAAATTGGGATCACCATCGTCTTTAATGGAATCCTCGGGTACATCATCGGCCTTAAATAGCTGGAGATCACCGTCGTCTTTTAGCGACTTCCAACCCTCGTTTTCAAATACGTCTTTAAACAGATTCATACTTATTCAATACTTCTTTACTGAGATTGTATCTAGTAGCAATAATATACAATCCATCGAGCCACATATCAGGAGTATCCTCATCGTGAAGTGACTGAAGACCAGATAGCACGATGCCTACTTCGTCTACGTTTTCAAACAATCCTTGAAGCTTAGGATAGGCTGAAAGAACGTGGCTTGAAGTATGATTCTCCATTCGCGGATCATATAGATCATCAGGGATCAAACATCCTACTGCACACATCTTTCCGTTTTCTCCACGGTATGCGCAGTCCGTAGTAAAAAAGCCAGAGTCTACAGTAACGGTGCTAGTACTCTGCTCCATTTGCGTCAAGAGATGATCTGCAACTTTGTCAAACGTTTGTTGAACCGTCAAAGCCATGATGACTCCAAATTGTTGGTCCGACTGACCAGACTCGAACTGGTATGCCCAAGGGCGGGAGGGTTTAAGTCTCCTGTGTATGCCATTTCACCACAGTCGGAAAGCTAAAAGTTATAAGAGCAAAAAGAGCAAGGAGAAAACTTTTTCTCCGTAATACTCTTATACCAAATAACGTCCGTTTTAGGAACGGACAAATCCTATTCCATGACATGCATCTACGAAAATGAACGGTTGTTTAATTCTCGTATATAGCTGGTCAAGCCAAGCGTCAACTTCTTCATTCTCGAATGACAATCTCAGCAGTGCATCGTATCGATCCCGGCTAATTGCTGCAACATCACTCGATGCCGTAAACCTAGCTTTCAGATAATCGTAGTCAAGTTCAGCAAGAGTTTTTGGTTTCTCAGGTTTAGCAGGCGCTGGATTGGCTTCAGTATTCCAGCTATCGAAAACTACCTTACCATCTTTGTCAGTGATAATAACCTGACCTGGTCTTCCATCTTCCCCTAGAAAAACCTCTGTAGAACGCTTCTTAAAAATCGAGGATAAACGGGAGCCCAGCCAAGCAAATAGCGTCAGCTTCATGATCTGTCTTAATTTCCTTTACGTTGGCAACGGCTTTCGCTGCTGCGATGCTAAACTTCTTATCCAGTTTATCACTGGGATTTTGAAAGCCTTGTTGCTTGAACAAAGCCTTGACGATATTCATTTTCCAATCAATAGCCCTGAATAGACGTACTTCATGGCTAGTGTAATAATCGATGCCTACCATCAAAGCACCAACCACCATTGTAATCGTTTCACTTTCCGTAGTCACAACATTGTTGTACGGAACGTATCTCTCGATACAGACTTTGACATTGTCTCTCGGCCCTGTCAGAGCCATAGGAACGTTTTCGTCAATGATCTTAGAGATGTGATTGACTGTTCCAACAATACCCATTGTGGACGGGTTAATAGCAGAAGAGTATACAAGCTCAATAGGCTCGTCTTCAGATGCTTTCTTGACGATGGCAAAGCCCAGATTCTTCCAACCCGGATCAATGCCAATCCCAAACTTATGACTGGCAACGACTTCGCTAATCATGCAAGTACAATCCGCTTTTGTTCGACTGGCTTTTCTTTCTGCATTGCATACTGGATAAAGTTTGCAACCGCATTTGGACCATACAGCGTACTCATCACCTCAATTGCAAGGTACTGGTAACAATCATTAGCCTTAGTCATGTCACCAGACATAGTGAAAGAAGCAGCTTGCAATGCCCAGCTTTTCACTTCGTCCCAGTCTGGGTCTGTGATCTGGTCTGGAAGTGGAATATCAGTTGTCATAGTTCAATATCATCAAAGGTTGATTCACTAAGAGTATTAACTATACCCTTAACGTAGGAAGTCTTTTCAGTCTCTTGTGGTGCAGGCTGCATATCACCTTCATTCAGCCACTTACCCATCCAAGGAAGGGAGCGTGTCTTAGGTGCGTTGTCAGGATATTCCATATGGATAGCCTTCATACGACGTGCAGCTGTGTAGTCAATCTCTGCACACAGCATAGGTTCATTAAGACCAATTACTGAACCATTTTTAAACAAATGTTTAGCCCAAGCCTTTTCATCCTTCACAACTTCCATGAAGATATGAAGTGCCTCTTCTTTAAGCTCTTCTCGAATTATAAAGAACTCTTCATCGTCTTCCGGCATAGTTCTAAGCAATGCAGTCGTGAAAGCGACGTGCATGAGTTCATCATTTGCAATCAGCTTGATGAGGCTTGAGTTGCCAATCATTCGACCACTTTGACCGAACGAGAAGCTGCAAGCAAAAGATACGAAGAACCGAATACCTTCAAGAGCATTGATCGACTGCAGAGCTAACCACAGCTTACGCTTAAGCTCATGCAACGTAGTCATGTTCAAACGATATTTGGCAGTTTCTGTCAAGAGATCGTCGTAATATTTGCTAATGCTGTTACCACACGCAATGATCAATTCATTACGTTTAATGTTTTCGATTAGTTCAGTCGGATCATTATACACGTTCTTAAGAATATGCTCATAAGTCATGTTATGAACTTCTTCGAAATACGTAATGATGTTGATACAACGTTTAATCATTGGGTCCGATGCCAGCGGAAGCAGAGCTTCTACTAGACCTAGACTTTGATGTGTATCAAGAACAATCTGACGACTGATGTTTTCTGAAAATACAAACCGGTCATACTCGCTTAGTTCCGTATAGTAATCAATCTTGTCCTTAGTCAAGTTGATTTCAGTACGTTCCCACTTTGCTTCATCCATCGCCTGCGCTTGTTTCTCAAAGATCTTGTACTTGACAATATCAGAACGAGAAATATCAACAGTACCGGACTCGTCTAGAAACAACTTGATATCAAGCGGAGACTTGTCGCGGATTTTAAATACGTGTAACGGTGATTCTTGTGTCATTCGCCAATCTTATATTCGTTAATAAGTCTAAGCATAAATTCGTTCTCCGCTTCCAGTCGTGCGCTCTGGGTAAGCATAGTTATAAATTCATGAGATAGACTGTCGTGCTTATCGCAAATCTTTAGGTACTCTCGCGCCAACTCTTGAGCGTCTACCGCAGTGTAGTTTTGACTAGGATAAATAAACTTATTAGCTAATGCATAATTTCGTTTACTTCTAGTGTACTCTAAGGCTCGATTTGCTATTGCCCAAATTATACCCATGATGAAAAAGCCGGGTTTCCCCGGCTCCTCTTATTCCCCTTCTACCCTGTCTGCATCACTGACTCTTACTTCATCAGTACCGAACAGATCGAAGAACGCTAATGTGTATGCAGATGCTTTCTCATACCCTTTGTCATGGTAGTAGTCTCCGAACTCGTGGAGAATCTCACCATCCATTTCGACAGTCACTTTCGTGTACATGTCGCTTTCTTCATTATCGAAGTGTCTAACAATAACTAGATTGTACATCTTCTACCTCAAATATGGCAAGCGCCGCCTTCACAACCACTCTCAGAATTATCCTCTACGAAGCCGAGAATTTCTGCTTCGCCTGGCTTCTTAGTATTTTGGTAATACAGGTTTTTATGACCCAAGGAATAAGCGAACATAATGTCCTGACCAAGAGTTGCCGAATCAAGCTTTTCATCTTTAAAGAACTTCGGATTGTAAGACGTGTTAATAGACATGGCTTGATCCATATATTTCTGCAGGAAAGCCGTTACAATTAAATATCCACGAGTACTCTTGGCATCCCACTGCCAATCGTAAGCATGCATCAATTCATCTACTTCTGGAACTGCAATCGGAGGAGATGCATCCTTCGATGTTTTAACAACTACGGGTCCAAGCGGTCTTTCAAAGCCATTGGTTTCGTTTGACAGCTGTGAGCTTGTCTCACTTGGCATACCCGCCATTAGTGTGCTGTTACGAATACCGTGCTTTTGGATCATACCACGAAGCCACTTCCAATCAAGACGTTCTACGTGCGGCAGGATCTTATCCAGCGCAGCAGTACGAGTCATGTTAGGAGTCCAACCATCTGCGTACTTCGTTTCCTTCCAAAGTGGGCAAGGACCTTTCTCGATTGCCAATTCCATAGAAGCTTTGATCAAATAATATGACCATGCTTCTGCAAACTCATCAACTACAGCAACTGACATCATGTCATATGGCAGACCCTTCCTGGCTAAGAAGTGAGCGAAGCCGATGATACCGATGCCAATAGGCCTACGAGCCATTGTAGACTGCCTTGCTGCCTCTACTGGGTAGTCTTGGTAGTCCAGTACTGAATCAGCCAGACGAACCGCTATACGGCACGGAATTTCAAAGTCTGACGGTTTGTTAATCTTACCCCAGTTCACAGCACCGAGTGTACAGATGCTAATCTCTGATGGGAATCCTGCATTGATATCTTCAAACGGAGTCGTCGGAAGAGTGATCTCAACGCAAAGGTTCGTCATATAAATAGGCACTTTGAATGAAGATTTATCATTCACGTGGTCTACGTTACTGACATAGATACGGCCTGTGTTACTACGTTGTGTTACTAACGTATTGAAAAGTTCCTGTGCAGGCATTGTCCTACGACGAATGCTCTTATCTGCTTCGTACTTTTCATACAAATATTCAAAAGCTACTTGATCACTGAAGAATGCTTCATACAGTCCAGGTGTTTCATGAGGACTGAATAGAGAAATCTGCTTGTTATCTTTAATACGCTTATACAGATATTTGTTGATCTGAACACAGTAGTCAGCTTGACGGTTAGTCTGTTCAACCGGAAGAGTTGAATCTTTAAGTAGAAGCAACTCAGGAGCTTCGTAATGCCAAAGCTGGAAGTTAAACGTTACTGCCCCATCACGCATACCGCCTTTGAACAGCTCTTGGTCGTTCCTGTTGCCTGCTTAATAAACGGAACCAGACCAGTATGTACTGCTTCACCACCTTTAATTCCACAACCTAAACCTCGGTTACGGCCTACATTAACACCCATACCAGCTTTATTTGAAACGTATCGCTGAATAGCGTGATTTGATGCACTAATACTGTCAATAGTATCTCCCATGTCAATCAAGACACAGGATGAGAATTGTTTAAGAATCGTACGAACACCAGACATAATCGGGCTAGGTTCACTGATGTCAAATAGACTCAGTGAGTTGTACGCTTCTTTGATTAACTCCATTCGATTCTTTTCGTTACGGAATAATACTGCCGGAACTAGAATGAACGGAATCTGGAAACTTTCGTAAATCTGTTTTGTTACTCGGTTCTTACTCAGATACTTGATGCGCATTTGCTCTGCGCCAGCCAGACGAAATAACTCATCACGGCTATGGTCAACGATCTTATTAAGTTCTGCCCATTCTTCTGCGCTATACATAGCAGGAATGTCTGGATCATATCTTCCGATTTCTACATTCCGTTTAACAATATCGAACAGAGCCGGTACTTTGTACGAACCATATGCTTCTTTACGTACGATAAAGGAGATAATGCGACCACCAACTTTATCATAGTGAAACCTACCTGCTGTCATCAAGCTCTTACATGCCGAGACAATAAACTCGTTAATTTCACGAGTAGTCATTTTGTCATGAAAGTACCTGGAGATTTCCATTTCCAGTTCTGAAGGAGAAACCCCTTCAATACCGTCACAACCGTATGCACATACCTTGTGAATCTTGTTAAGTTCTAATTGCTCTTTCTTACCACTCTTCTTTGTTACATACTTCATCTGCGTTACGTCACTGTCTTGGTTTTCGATAATCATTATTATACCATTGCTTCACTGAGAGGGGTCACGGACTAATTCCATGACACGAATTCTTGGAGGGAATTCTTAGTATAACCGTTTCTCAGAACACTGCAGCAATGGCTTCGTCAGTATTTTTAACACCGACATAATACCCATACTACATAATACTTTTTCTTTTTCCGACTAAAAAAAGAAGGTGCGAAATACCGCTACGCACCCCTCTCTTCCGTACTTTACTGAACTGCCTTAATGAGTTCATTCGACAGACGCTCTGCCAAAGCATTGTCTTGCGCTTCGGTAGGGTCGTCTTGATTCACAGGCTCACCAGTCGTAATGTAAAGCCAACGACCTTTCTTCAGAGCACCGATTTGGTTGGAGTCCGTAATTTCAGGACAGATTTCCCAACCAGGTTCGGTGCGAGGATGAAAACGACAATCCGTGGGAGCATTGTCAGGGCATGCGCAATAACGTGTCCGGATAGCTGTTGGATAAACAATAGCTGGACCTTCCGCGTTTGCGGCATTGAGACGGTCACGAAGACTGAACTCGAATGCCTGAATTTCTTCTACGTTTCTTTCAGACGACACTTATTTCTCCTTATTGCACAAGTGTACTTGCAACTCGTTCCCGTTAGGGAGGCTCGGGTCGAGGACGGCGTAGCCGTTCTAAGTAGGGACCCGAAGTTTATTACCAGAAAGTTACTCGCTGGCCTTCGTTTTAAAACACTAAAACAAACACATACTTGCAAGCTACCGTAAAACATCTACGGTATTAAAGGTACTACTGGGGTAAACTCGTGGTTGTGTACCTGGTCTGGGTAAAGACATCCTTCGATGTCTTCCCAGAGAGTAAAAGAGGAAGTAGCTTCCTCTACCATCTGCTATTACGATGACTATACTTTACCCACTTTACTTATACCACGATTACGTCATTTATTTAAAGACGCGGATCCATCTCTTTTTCCTGATTGAGTTGTGAAATCATCTTCACAATCAACTCAGTCATTGCAGGACCGTTGTCAGCCGAAAGCATCTTCGTTGCCAGTTCAAACTCCTTGATCGAGACCTTCAGTTTACCACCAACTCGCTTCTGCTTGCACAGTGCTTCATAGCGACGTTTGTAGTCGAAGCCGTAAACGAGAGTCAGATAATTTTCATTCCGGACTTTCATGTACGGTGCTACGTCTTCAGGTCCGGCGAGAGGTTTAATGACACCCCCCTCCATGCCGTGTTCGACAGTCAGTTCCTTGAAGAAGTTTTCAGCCATTTGCAGCTGGCTCTCATCATCGAGATCGATGACCAGCCAGTCATCTCCATTCACTTCATCGAATGAGTCAGCCTGTTCAACGCGAGTAAAAACATTGCCATCGATTTTCAGAATTGCAAACGGCTTGTAATATGGCTCGCCGGTTGCGGAGTACAGATTCAGCGTATCCGAAAACGTCTTCAGATCGTTCTCAAGCAAATCCTGAGCATCGATCTTCTGCTTAAAGTCAAACTTAGCAAACTCTTCGTCCTGAGCAAGTGTCGAAAGCTCATAGTGTACAAGTCCTTCGTACGCTTTGAACTGTTCTTCAACAAGACCGTTACCAAGGGTAGTCCACGGCAGAAGCTCACCGTCCAGAATAAGTTCATCGAACGAATTCGGAAGGAACTTTTCTTCATACTCAGCAAGAAGCTTCTGAAGCATAACAGTAAGCTCTTCTGTCATGCGAATCTTGAATCCATTTCTGGAAACAAGGAAACACTTCTCCGGTTGACCGTGATACAGATACGCCTGACAACGTGAGCCCATGTACTTCGGTTGAATAGCAACCTGATCTACACCCTTGTCTTTGAAGTACTTAAGACCAGCTTCAAGGCTTTCGATCTTACCTTCGGTTGACGGAGCCGGAGCCATCGTACCAGAAATGTACTTAATGCCGTTCTTCAGCGTACGATTCAAAAACTTCATGTCGTCTGGAGACAACTTATAATCATAAATGCTGAAGGGACGCTCCTTCAAACCGATAGGTACGGTCAAGTCAGACTTCAACTCTTTTTGATGCTCGACCAGCGACTCGGTCTTGACATCGACGTAAACATATCGATTGTTTTTGTACGAAAACGCAGTAAGCTTGTTACCGTACACTGCTCCGGTATCCAGGAAGATCTTGTTACGGAACTCAATCTTACCGGCATTGTGAGCAACGTGACCGAATACATGAATAGGATGGTTACGAACAGCCTGATCGAAGATGAACTTGTACGCTTCACGATAGTCTTTATCACGACGACCGAAAAGATTACGCTGCGCCTTAAGTGCATCATTGCTCAGCTTACCCAGATACTTGTTTTCACAAGGAGCATGGGTTACATACACGGTTCGTATATCCCGTCCAAATACTTTCAGGAACGGAGTAGAGTGATTGTCAAACAAGTCAACAAGCACGGCGGCAAGGTCAGGACGTTCCAGGAGAACCTTAAGTGAAGACATATACTTAGCCTCCAGTTCAAGATCAGGATTTTTGATTTCGCCCTTGATACGCTTCACAGCGTAGCTCTCATGGTTTCCGTGAATGATACGGCCACCTTCGTCAACAAACTTTGAAACCAGCCGAAGCATGTTCTCCGTGTCATTGCCTTTGTCTAGATAATCACCTACAAGAACGTTGATACTGTCCTTAGGCAACTTCTCCAGCATTTCAGTAAGACCCTTAACGTGCTCATGGGTATCACCGATGATGTTCAGCTCTTTGTTCGAAGTCAAGTACAAGCTGCTCTTGGCATAAACATCGAGGTCTTTGATTTCAACTTCGATATCAGCCCAGTACTTCGGATCACGTTCACGGATACGGATGTTTCCGTCGTGTTCTTTTCGGCCAAGGTTAGGAAGAACGTGCTGCTTAAAACGAGCTGCACTGCTGTCTACTACTAGCTTTTCTTCCGGCGTCGATTCAGACGAATACGACTTATTGGTGTACTCGAAAGTAACCAGTTCAGTACGATACTCGTTGGTTTCCGCAAGAGTCCTGACTTTCTTTCGGAACTCGTCATTCATGCCAGTCGTATCAACGATCACGAACTCGCTGTTGACAGGGAACATGATCGCAGCTTCAAGTTTCGCCATCAAGACCTTAAACGCGGCCTCTGAAGCCTCCGCCATGAGCGGGGAATACCGATGGAGGTTCTTATGGCCGTAAAGGCTCTCACGCTCGGAATCGGAGCTGATAATAGGAATTGCACAGCTCGCTCCAAGACCTGCTTTGGCCATTTCTTCGCCAAGAGCCAATTGCAGTTGGTGCGAAAACGTGCTCTTACCGCACATCGAAGGCCCGACTAGAATAAAAACGGTATGGAGCTTAGTTTCGATTTTCATGCTTGATCCTTGTTCTTAGTTACTACCACCATCGTCGAAGTAGCAATGTTATTTACACTATCACCGATTCCTTGAACAGAAATAGAGATTGCATGACCTTCCGAAACATTCCAGAACCAGTCACCGAATTCTTTAAGGCCCGGCTCCCACTTGTGATCATCATGACGGAACTGTGTTTCGTCCATCAGATAGTTCACATTGAATTCCTTGTTAGGAACCGTGAGAATCAGCTTGTTGAAGTTAGTCTTCAGCACGGCTTGAATCAGCTCTGCTGCGACATCCTTTTCCATGTGTTCAAGCACTTCAGTGATGAGTACATCAGCTCCATCGAATAGAGCGCTGCAATCGTCAATTGATTCAGGAGTTGCTGCTTCTTTGAAGGTGATATTCTCAACTCCTCGACCACTGGCTTTCCCCACGGCGTTCTCACGTACTTCGTCATCCGCTTCATACGCAAGGATTTGTTCATACTTTGCACTGAGCGGGATCGAATAATTGAGTTCGCCGCACCCAATGTCAATGAGGACCGACCCTCCTCCCAAATGCGGGAAGATAGCCTCTTTACGTTGACTGAGAGTGTCCCCGTGCCAGAGGTTAATACTGGGCGTATCGAGCAACGGCTTGTTTTTAGCAAAGGTTTCACGATTCGTAAACACATTCCGTTTAAAGAGGTATCGGATGAAGTAAGGTGCATCGATGCGATTAATTGCATTGATGTACTTTTCAATGATATCTCCCTTAAGGTTGACGTAAATGCTCTTTGTCGTAACGCAGAACATCAAGAAAATAACCATTGCTGCATTCAGAAGATGATGAACACTAGGTCCGACAATGCGAACTTTGTATGCATGACCAGAAATCAGTTCTGCATGAAAGCTGTAGCCTTGATCGAAACCAAACGGCCCATTGAAATGTTGCTCCATGTGCCTAAGCGTGCTTGCACTGCGAATCTCAACCGTAGTTTCGAGCCATGCGCTAAAAGGAACACTAGCATCTTCTTCCTGATGTTCTTTGAACGCAGTTGCCAGGCAGTTCGTCATCAGGCTAATCGGAAGGTACGGCGAAGCATAGCGAGTACGATCAAGATACTCAAACTCCTGGTCCCGCCCTTCGGCAAATGAGCAGTGCAGAGCATGATCCTTGAACCACAACCTAAAAGCTTGGTCTCCTTCTAGAAACCATCCGTACACTGAACCTTGTCGGATGGACTTCTTAAACGGATCTTTCGATTCACGAATCGTTGCGGGGTTTTTCTGAATGACCCAAGAAAACTTCGGGTTACTAGACCCAAGAGTAAGCACTGACATTATTTAACCTTTTTGGAAGAGAGGTTTATGGACGACATAAATGATAGGACGAATCCTATCGTAATACTTCACTTATACCAAAATCATAGGTATTGTGTGAAAGGTCCAGTTGGATCTGGTTGGCGAGTGAAGGTTGCTGGGCCTTTAAAGGCGTCTTCATAATAACCGCAAGACTTACATTCTACCCAAAGAGGTGCATTGACTAGACGGTGTTTATTCAATTCGCCGCATTCAGGGCATTCTTCTAGGATATTGGTCATTGCAGTTTCCACATTTCGTAAGACCGTTTTACATCTTCGGTCAGTTGTTCCAATTTCAGACTATCTACCATTCTCTGAAAGGCTTCTCTATCTTCACCTCTATAATCAGACATGAAGTTTCCAAGCTCTTTACCGGTAAGTCCAGTCCACTCAGAGACGTTATTACCGTTGAACTTATCTTTGACACGCTCTGCTCGGAAATAGTCAAGCGTGGCCTTGATAAAGTTCAGACCTATCTCTTGTGGCTCGGCTTCGGAAGCCAGTATGATTCCGAGATCTCTTGAACCTCGCTTATCATTGAGATGTTTATCATCCATCCACTCCAAGAAAAGCACATACGTATTGCGTTTCTTATCACGGACTCGGCCTACAGCATTACGATTCTCCAATAGGTAATTCCACTTAGTGAAGTACTTGCTTGAGATTACGTATTCAAAGATAGCTTCCAGGTTATCAAATCCCAATGCATACCTGGAAGGGTCGTATCCGAGAAGATCGAGGGCCTTTTCAAAGTTCTGAGTGATACAGATTTCTTTGACAAGCGTGGTTCCGACGATGTACTTATACCAGAGACCGTCGTGGCCAAACTTGAGACCGAGCCCATGAGCAGTCTGACCGATAAGATTACCAAGATCATTGAAAGCAAAATACTTAAAGGCAAAGTCATGGATTTCTCTAGGGACGGTAATGAAATCAATTTGAAAAATGGTTCGCTTAAACATCAAACCAGAAATGTCTAAAGCGAAGGAGATAACGTTTCCGTTAGTGTGAACCTCAGGAGAGTTAAGAGCTTTTTCGCAAAACTCTCTAAGAGTCTTTATCTCAATACCTGAAATCAGAATGTCAAGATCACCAAAACTCTCTTTCTCTCTATATGCCGGAATAACTGAAATAATTGCGTCTGGAAAGGCTTCTTTAAGAACATTACTCGTACCTTCTGCTACATAGTCGTAGTACTGTTTCTCCAGACGGACTGCATTGCTGATTGCATTACCGCCCATGACTTCCTCACTTTTTTGCAGCTACAATATCTGAACCAAACTTTACAACGATAATTACGAGTGCAACCGGAAGGGTGATCGGCCAGAACAGACAAGCAAAGCCAAGCAGAAGTCCATACACAAACATATGAATCGTGTGGTAAGGCAACTGACGTTTCTTGTTAAGACCAAGAGCTACCGTAAAGGCAGCTACCCACAACAGAATTGCGAATAACAGATAGTCCACTTAATTCTCCTTGACGGCCTTATCGACCTTATCCAAAATAGTAAGCACCTTGTCAATATCAAACTTGTCTTCAGTGCGAGCACCGGATTCAAGATCGATCCAAACGAAACCTTCTTCTACATCCTTGTGTTGCTGTAGCAACTCGAACACTGTCTGCTCTACGTTGTCTACATTGATACCGCCTGCATAACCTACGTCATACCGGCTAGCCCAAGGTTCTGGAATATCCGGCCATCCTGCTTCCTGCCAGGAAATACCTCTGCCGCCAGAAGCGTCAAGAAGAATCTTCAGATCAGGAGGTACGTCTTCATCGAACATGCCGTTGAGAAGAATGTCGGTGTTCTGACTATACTGGACGATTACAGTATTCTTCTCAGCCTTTGCAAATTCAAAGATCAAGTCTTTGTTTTCCGCAGTCAAAAAATTGAACTGAACTGCGTTGTACCCTAGCGTTACTTCGTTTTCGAAATGTTTCCAAGAAGACAGAAACGCCTCTACCGATTTGCCACAAAGATGCGCAGCAAGAGTGTAGTATTCACCTCTATCGTTCGTTGCCCAGTACAGTTTCTCCCTCCACTGTGCTGTTGGGTAACGAGGTTGGCCCTCACGGGATTTAGAAAATAGAATGCCCCATTCTACGAACGGGTATTCACGACCGATATCATCAAGAAGATTTGGATCAACCGCATCATCTGCACCGGTAATAGTAACGCCTAGTTCAATCATTGTTATTCCTTTGGAATTGCTGATACTGCCAATTGATCTACTGCTTCGTTCCAGACATTGCCGGAATGCCCTTTGACCCATTTCCATGTAAGATTCTTATGCTGTTCACAAACTCTGTCTAACCGTTCCCATAGGTCTCGATTTTTAACTGGTTGTTTATTTGAACCGATCCAGTTCTTTGTCTTCCAACCTTTAATCCATTCTGTAATTCCTTGCAGAACGTATTTGGAATCCGTTATTACAACAATTGATTCAGGCTTGCCATCTAGGAAAGATTCTAGGCCTGAAATTGCACCCATTAGTTCCATGCGATTATTGGTCGTATCTTTCTCTCCGCCACTTCCACGTTCCAACATTCCATTTGTTTCGCTTACTGCAATGTACCCATACCCGCCTGGCCCTGGATTACCAGAGCAGGCTCCATCGGTGTAAATGGTAACCTGCTTCGTCATTATGCCTTCTTCTTAAATAACATATCGTTAATTGCTTCTTGCGTTACGCCGCGATGTACTTGCTCTACTTGACCCCAGTTAAAGCCGATTTCACCTTCAACTCCAATCGGAAGATCAAGCCAATCAAAATTCTCGACAGGCCATTCGTTCATATAATAGAACGCTGTTTCAATTACTTGTGCTGCATTCTCAATTGGAATCTCGAACTCAATCGAATCGTACACAGTACAGATTGACTTATTACGAGGATCAAGCTTCTTGATTGCTTCGTTAAGATTAGCGAATGTAACCAGACCAAGAGTTGAAGTCGCACTTTGAATCCGCACGTTCTGAGCATTTCGAAGAGATGCGTTATACGCTGCAGTCTTCTTAAATACTTCCTGTGCTACATACTCATGCTTGTACTGACCAAACGGAGTCCATACCTTCTGATTCCAACGAGCCATATTATGTGACTCTTCAATGTAGTCCTTAACTCCAGGATATGCATTGAAGTACATGTTGACAAGTCGCTCAGCCTCGTCCTTCTCAATCGCTAGCTGCATTGCAATACCGCCGACTGATGAACCGTACAAAATCGAGAACGTCAAAGTCTTAGCAACTTGTCGCATACGCTTATACTCTTTGTTAAGCGCATGAGTCTTATCTTCAAGAACGTGAATGTAATCCTCGTATGGAATTCTCATCATAGCACTTGCTGAATAGGAGTGGAAATCCAGTCCCTCAGCAATTGCCTTTAGCATGTTCTTGTCTTTACAGATTGCTCCGAGAATCTTTACTTCCGCTGACGAAAAATCGAAAGCAATAAACACATTACCGGAGTCAACAGTATAACATTCCCTAACGTTGTAGCCATGTTTTGGCCGAGGTAACTGTGTAAGATTTGGGGAATCACCAGTGATGCGAAAACTACTAGTACCGAACATGTTGTAGCTAGGATGAATACGACCGTCTCGTTTAACGAAATCTTCGACGTACGTTTTAATAAACGTGTTATGAACACTGTTGATATCCTTTCTTTTAGCCATGTCTGCCAAGAACTGAAGCTTGGGGTCTTCGGCAGTATATTGGTTGGCTAGTGGATTTAAACCAGCTAATGTTAAGAGTGCTGCACCGTCAGTTGCATCGTCACCAGACTTCGTCTTAAACGGGGCAACAAACCCTAACTCTTCATAGAGCAACTTGCCGACTTCCGTGCCGGAATCAAGGTTAATACGTTTGCCTAATGCTGTGAAAATCTTCTCGTCAAATTCTTCAACTTCACGAACCATCTGCTCAGAGATCTTACGGTTACGATCTACGTCATAGACCATTCCGTTAATTTCCAAGTCAATGATGAATTCGTGACACATCATCTCTGTATTGACAATCGATTCGATAATCGCTGGAGCCTTGGCCTTAATTGGCGCTCCTGTCGGTCCTGCAATCTGAACTTCCTGCGGCTTGACCATTGCTGGCCATAAACCTGTCAGAACCTCTGACGTTACGATATTGTCGATACCTGCATATACATACAAGTCTTCGCTATCAAAGTCCTCGTATGTACGGTAGATCTTCTTTTCTAATACCGGTTCTTCTACCTTTGGCTTAGGCTCTGCTTTCTTGCGAGTTTTTTTCTCTACTGGCTGTTCAACTACCGCTGCAACAATCTTCTCTTCTAGAATCTGCTCAGTTGACTTCTTTGCTTTTGGATCTACGCGCTTAATCACTTTCTACTTCCTCTTCGTCTTCTTCAGTCTCTTCACCTTCTTCAGGTGCATTCTTAGTTAGCTTTGGTAATAGGTCTTCGTAACCACCCAGTCCAGTCCAAGGAACAATATCCCAGACTGCTGTTTTCAGCGAGTACGTACCCTGAGCCCCACTATCTAGACTGTGTAAAACTAAAAGAGTATCAAATGCCATATTCTTTACACGAACTTTTGTCGTGTGCCAAATATATAAGATATCGAACTTTATGTTGTGGCCTACTTTTGGCCTATCGCTCTCTAGGAACAGTTTTACAAACTCCCAAGCTTCATCTGCGTTGTACATCTTATTCTCACGATGCCACAACGGAATTACCAAAGCCTTTACTTGCTTGTCAACCTGATCTCTATATCCAAACTGAACACACAGAAGTTTTGCATTCTCAGCCAGACCATCCAGACTAGTCGTTTCAGTATCTAGACTTACAATTGCATTTGCAGGAAGTTTAATCAACGTATTCATAAAATCCTTTACGTCGTCAAGGCTTCTCGCTACTCGAATTCGGTTCTCTTTATAGAACTTGATTGCTTCTTCAAGAGTAGGCGGTTTTAAATGCCCTGTAGCCATCGCTACGGCCTTCTTGAAGTCCCGGAGGATCACGCCATACAACTCTTGACCCCAGAAGGCCCCAGAGGCGTTCTGACGAATCATCGTCAATGCTCTTGGATGAATTGTGATGATTACATTATCAATGTACTCGCCACGATTACCCGTGTTACTGTGCTTCTTATATCCAAGTGCTTTAGTGACTGCTGTTGCTAGACTAATAATCACTTTAGGTTTGCAACGCTCTATCTCTTCTAAAAGATAAGGCTTGCATTTCATAAGCTTTGTTGCAGTCGGTGCTTTACCCTTTGGGAAGTCTTCTTAGTTAGGAGCACATTTAAGCAAGTTGACAAGACGATACTTCAAGTCTCCAAACCCTGCTTGCTTGCATAGATGGTGAATGATGTCTTGTTGAATCTTCTCTTGCTGCCCTTCTACTCTGTCCCACTTCCCAGCAGGTGCCGCATGGTCCTGAATGATCAGGATGTCTACTTCGTTTTGAGCAAGACGTACGTTGTTGTACGATTTGCATTTCAGCTTACAGACTTTGTCGCAATATGTTTGACTAATCTTGCTGAAATCTTCCTTGCTATGGATTGCCACTTCTACAGACGTTGTAATCTTTCTTTCATACAACTCGTTCAGTGGAAGATCTGAGATCTTTGCCATTGTTTCTTTCTTCCGTTAAAACGTTATTATCTCATTGAACAGAAGGCTCAACAAGACTTGACTTTTAGTTGCTATAGTATCCTGAAACCAGCCATGCTGGTTCCGTGTAGCTTATACCATACTTCTCGCAGAAATTGCGCAGTCTATCGATCTCTTCTTGAGACACTTCCAGGTCCTCTGGATCGAGCTTTGTGCAATCCCAGATTTCTCCTACTGATACCTTCTTTGAATACAGAATGTATGCAGGATATTCACTTGTGCCGTAGTGTTCTATTCCGACGCCTACATTTTCCAAGGCGTTATGCTTAGCATCCCAGTAAGCACAATACAACTCCTTGGTTTCTTCTGAATAATCTTCTGTTGGGTGCACTACTCCTAATTCTTTCAGAATCAAACTTTCAACAGCGTCTCCAACGCCATCGTAGTTTTCTTCTCCCACCGCTTCCCGAAGAGTATTTTCAAACTTCTCAAACTCTTCGTAGTCATCTTCGATACCACCCAGATCAATACCGAAAACTAACTTTATATCTATACTCATCCCCATTACTGCCCCGCATGAAAAAGTCTAAACGAACCTTGACTCACAGTAAGCGACGTGAGCTTAGGAACATCATTAATAACTTCAATTGCACTTCTGATTACTTCTCTTGATGCTGGCTTGTTAGCGTCAGGAATCAACGACCAAGTATGGTCATCAATCGCTACGAGCTTCTTAAACTTTTTGGTGAACGTACCTTGCCTAAAAGATTCAGGATAGTCGTGGAAGTTAATCCCTACTTGTCGAAGCATTTCAATTTTCTCAGCAGTGTTTTTATGAAGCAACTCTGAGTTGTTGAAGACCGTGTGCGCAGCCATGCTGACACTGTTCTTACGAGCATCCCACTGACGCCATACAAAGTAATCATATGCTTGCTCCCATTTTGGGAATTGGAATACACGAGCATCAAAGACTGGACGTGCTGCGAATTTGCTCGGCAGGAAGCCTTGCAAGTAACTGTTAAAAATCACTGAGCACTTTGCAGCATAGACGCTTAGCCATTTCTGAACCTTGCCATCAAAGTTCAGCTGTGCAGTAGGATCACTATTAAACCAAAGAAGACTGATCTCATCGCTCTGGTGGTATGCCAGATCAGGATTCAATTCCTTGATCAGATCATCCACTGTACATTGAAACGTTTGAGCCAGTTCTTTATCGTAGGGCTTGGTGAGACCCTTTGTGAATGTATGGAATGCGTTCCCATCAAAGCGAATGACAGTCGGCAGACCTGGCATCAAGTGTTCGCTGTTGTACTTCTTTTCATACCGCTTCATTTCGTCGCCAAGAGCGTTGAAATCAAGATGGCGAATTTCTTCTGTTATCTGTGTCTGTGTCATTTGAGTAAACCAAAAAAAACCGGGGAGGTCGAGTCCCCGGTCAAAGACCAATTGACGGGTTAGGTCAATGCACTACCAAGAAAGGGAATTAACCAATGATGACGATCAATGAGTTTCTTCCATACTTTACTTATACCAAAACCACTATAGATTAGTGACTTTTTGGACGTGTCCAGTTTCCTTAAAAAATGTCCAGTTTTAAAATTTCAGAATTCTTCTTTATAATCAAAGACTTAAAGAGGGTTTGTCCAGTGTGTCTAATTCTTGTTTAGAAAACTGGACAGGTGTTTTCTCTTTAGAATCAAGAGCTTAGATACGATTGTCCAGAAATTTCGGCTTTTTCGCAAAAACCATACCTCACTTTCTAATAGCCAAAAGATTTACCAAAAAAGAAAACAGACCCCTTATATATAAATATATTTTTTAAAAGTTCAAATATAAATATATATATAGTACCCCCTGTTTTCTGGACTGGTTAGGGCTAACCCTAAGTTTTTCTTTTTTTGTTTTTTATTTAGTCAAAAAGAAAGTGAGGTATGGTTTTTGGAAAAAAGCCGATATTTCTGGACAAAGTGACTTAAGTGTTTGATTCTAAAGAATAAAAAGTGTCCAGTTTTTTTTAGAGAAATTGGACAAACTGGACACATGCTAGTTAAGTATTTGATTTCAAACGGTATTTTTCAAAAGTAAGAACTGGACATTTTTGGACAAAACTGGACACATTGAATTTGAAGTCCAGTTTTATGACAGAAGTAGGGCCCTGACTTCACCACAGCCTCCAGGACGGGCTGGAAACCCTAAGACATCACTTAGGTAGTCCAGGCTCGTCAGAGGCTCTAAGAGGCTTTAAATGACTAAAAAAGAGAGCCGGAAAATCGGCCCTCTCAAGGTTACAGCGTAGGCATCAACTCGGAAAGCTTGAACGAGCCAAAGTCATGGCCGATCTTCACTTTCACAAGTGCCCAAGTGAACACAAAAGACTCATCTTCGAAAAGACCTTCTTCTCGCATGAGTTCATTGACTTCACCCATGTCCATATCATGAAGTTCCCGGTCAACAATGAATCGTTGCTGATCATTTGGCGTAGGCATGCCACTGTCACGATATGCTGCCGTCCATTCAATACCCCGCGCTTGCTGAGCTTGATTGAGAGTAGCCACTATCAAGGTACGTTGTGCACGACGTTCGCTAAAGTCGTATGTCGCTGTTTCAATAAGATTACTGACATGATTTTGAATACGATGCAAAAGAGTCTGATTAAACTCTTCCGGCTTCTTGCTGCGAACGAACCGTTCAGAGAATGACTGAAGCAGAACTACTTCTTCATCTTCAACCGAGCGCCCAATCAACAGATGCACAACTTCCATCTTGTTGTAAGCAGTCAGCGCCGGAATCTCCGTAATACCAGCAGGCAACGCTCCGCCATCGCGGGTCATCACCAGAGGCGGGATTTCTTCACGGGTTCGTACGACGGGCTCCAGAGCAGGGATCCGTTCTGACGTTCCCAACGACGCTGGCTCATTACGACCTTCGCATCGTCCGTCGTTTTGATCGTCTGACAGAACCTCTGCAAAGTCTGCTTCGGCATCGCCACTCGTTGATGTGACGTCTCCCCCCAACTGTACAACTTGTCGTTTGGCAACACGAGTGAGCTGTGGATGACTATTAGCTTGCTCATTTTGAAGCTCCTGTTGAATTTCTTCCTGTTCAGATTCGTCAAGATCCGTGCCTGCATCTACAGGGTCTGCCGTAGCACCAACTTCCGCTACGGGTTGTACGGGAGCAAGTTCAACGCGTCGCATTTGACGCTGAACAGGCTGAAGAGGCGGAATAGAACCTTCGCTAAGTACTTCACCACGAGTCTGTACCAGCGGAGGAAATGACTCCTGCTCCGCTGAAGCTGATTCCTCTACTCGTTGAGTAGCGTTGAATACAACTCTTTCTTCTTGGGGTTCCGGAGCAAGTTCTACGACAGTACGAGTGGGTTTGTTCAGCTTCATTTCAACTCCTAGTTAAAAAGGTTTACAGCTCGAAGTGTTCAAGCAAAGTGTCGGTTTCGATTTTTACTGCGTACCATGAAATAGTGTTAACCCAGTGAGTGTCTCCGTCTTGTCCGGAAATAGTCACGGAATATCCATCAACCATGTTATCGTTCGTATCAACTACAAAGACAGGCTTAAGCGGATGCTTCAAAACGTTGAGGCCTTCTTCTTGCACCGTGTTAAGGTGATCTACCACGATCATTTGATGTGCTACTTCAGGATTTGAGGCAATGCCGAGAATCGTAGTGGTAGTACCTACATTACCTGTGTCTTTTGTTGAATGCGAATAGTCTAGCTTCGCAAATACTACGCTTACTGATGTGTTCTTTTCTGTCATGCTTTCTTCAACCGAAAAATAATCCGTAACCTGGTGTATTCAGGTGACGTTTTTTACTATCAAAACCATAAAAGTGCATGGTAGGGATAGTGTCTTTAATTACTTGGAAATCTACATCCTTGTCGATGAGATTTAAACAGTCCAACCAAAGGTTTACAATACCCTTCGGATCTTCTACAGCATACTGTCCTTCATATGTACCTTCTTCGTGACGATACAAGCTGTAGTCTATGAATCCAACATCGATCCCAGCTTTAACCAAGGCTTCAATTTGATCGTCAGGAATGAAATTGTTTTCATATTCTTTCGCCCACTTACCAGGATCAATACCGAGTTCTTCAATGCACTTAAAGTGCAGTTCTCGAAGGTACTCTACCGGCTTTGTAGACTTGACTACTGTTTCGTCATATCTGCCATGTCCGTCGTTGGACCAATCTCCTAGCACGAACTTAACTAGGTATGTTTCTTGTGCTTCACTCATTTTCTGGACAATAAAAAAGCCAGGTAAAAACCTGGCTTCATAACTCTTATACCAATAAACGCTTTATTGTTTAAGCATTTACAAGTGACTTCAGTGCCTTAGACGATGCTAGGCGAACAGTCTTGCGAGCGGAGATCTGGAGAGATTCACCGGTACGGGGATTACGACCAGAACGTGCTGAACGCTCACGAACCTTAAGCTTGCCAATGCCCGGAATAAGGGCTTCACCTGAACCAGCAACAGTTACTTGAACTGCCTTGGCAAAGGAGTTGATGAATGCGTGAGCAGCCTTCTTGGTAATACCGAGGTCAGTGCTGATGGAGTTGATGAGTTGTGCTTTTGTTGTCATTTCAATTAATTGTGAATAGGTTTTGCTGCGTAAAGCTTTACTGGCTTTGGACCGAATGTGTAGTTCATTGTCAGTAGATTCTTCGAATAGGCTTCTCGAATTGCGTAGAATTCATCATCTGCCCAAACATGTCCCAGGAGAGGCTTTGGACCCCAACTGTCTTTCCAAAAGTCCGGGTAGATTGCATACTTGAATTTACCAGGACCATAAAAACTGCGAGTTGGCTTGTGTGCCGTTGTCTTGTTCATTTCTTGAATCAAGGAAGTTGTTTAGAAGGTTTAATGATAAAGATCGAAAAACCTTCTGTCAACACCTATTTTCGTTATTCGTTGAATTCACCGATATTTTTAATCGTATCTGGAGCTAGACTCATATCCAGTGTCAGCACAACTCTTCGAATACCGTTTAAACCCATCTTTACCTTGCGTTCATCACTTACAAAATACGGTTCTTCTCGTATAGCTGACAGCACTGCATTTTTCGAGAATGCAAATCTACCCCTAGTATCATCTAACACCTGCTTAAACACTGCAGGGTACCAGATGTGAACCAAGTTACCTTCAGTCAAAACGTGTGAGATGTTAATCTTCTGATGCTCCTGAGCCATCATGCCTTCTACGAGTTCAAAGAACTGCATAACCGTAGTGTCAGCCTTTTGACTAGTAGCTTCTTCAGCAGACGCTTTAAACAGAAACTCTTTGAAGTTGAACTCAGGAATGTACTTGTCAGCAATA
>Ga0163162_10001151_pt1 | contig 24684 bp, 19 predicted proteins | sample S55metaG_FD_115310 | JGI IMG/M metagenome (GOLD analysis project Ga0163162, IMG submission 115310) | Switchgrass rhizosphere microbial communities from Kellogg Biological Station, Michigan, USA - S5-5 metaG | ecosystem: Host-associated > Plants > Roots > Rhizosphere > Soil | place: USA... | reverse complement strand
TCGCCGTGGGTTCCGGAGGTCTTCGGCGATGCGATTCTGGTGAATGGCAAGCTGTTTCCATATCTCGAAGTGGAACCGCGAAAATATCGATTCCGCGTGCTCAATGCCGCCAATGGAAGGTTTTTCCACCTGGCGTTTTCGAACGGACAGGAATTTCATCAGATTGGCACCGACCTGGGATTTCTGCCTGCTCCTGTGCCTTTGAAGAGTTTGCTGATCGCACCGGGAGAACGCGCGGATCTGATCGTCGATTTCTCCGGCCACGGTGGGGAACAAATCGTTGTCAACAACGACGCCTTCACCGTAATGCAGTTTCGGGTGGCGAAGACAGCAGTGGCGGACACAAGTTCGTTGCCGTCAAACCTGCGACCAATCTCCAAAATTCCTGAATCGGAGGCTATCAACAACCGGATACTCACCTTGGGTGAGAAGGACGACAAGGCCGCGAATCCGATGACCATGCTGCTCAACAATGCTCATTGGGACATGCCGATTACAGAGAATCCGAAACTCAACTCTGTGGAGATCTGGAATTTTCTAAATTTCACGGACGATTCTCATCCGATCCATCTGCACCTGGTGCGTTTTCAGATTCTGGACCGGCGGGGCTTCGAGCCCTACTACTACTACACGCAGGGGAAGGTGAAATACATCGGCCCGGCCGTGCCTCCTGCGCCGAATGAGGCCGGGTGGAAAGATACGGTGCAAGCGCATCCCGGAATGGTGACGCGGATCATCGCCCGCTTCGAAGGTTATCCCGGGAAGTATGTGTGGCACTGCCACATTCTGGAGCACGAAGACAACGAGATGATGCGGCCTTATGAGGTTGTTGGGACGTAGGCTCAAATCCCCGCACTGCCCTTCACAAAACGGAGAGACGAGGACGGGGCACCCTAATCAAACACTACGGTCTTATTTCCGTATGTCAGCACGCGATGGCAAAGGTGCAACCGCACGGCGCGGCCAAGCACTGTACGCTCCAGATCGCGTCCCTTACGGATCATGTCTTCGATGGAATCGCGATGCGAGACTCGTGCCACTTCCTGTTCGATAATGGGACCTTCGTCGAGATTCATCGTGACGTAATGGCCGGTGGCGCCGATCAGCTTCACTCCCCGCAGGAATGCTTGATGATAGGGCCTCGCTCCGACAAAGGCGGGAAGAAACGAATGATGAATATTGATAATGCGATTCGGATAGTTGGATATGAAGTCTTCGCTTAAGACCTGCATATAACGGGCGAGCACGATCAGCTCCACACCTCGTGACTGCAACTCGCGAAGTTCTTCTGCTTCCTGTTGCTTCTTGGTTTCGGGACTGATCGGAAAATGCAAGAAGGGGACGCGATAGCGGCTGGCAATCTCTCCCGCCTCGGGATGGTTACTGACAACCACCGCGATCTCAGCATTGAACTCGCCGAGTTGCTGGCGCTGCAGAAGATCCTCGAGGCAATGCGGTAGGCGCGAGGCGAACAATGCCACCTTCGGATTGTGGCCGCTGAAATGGACTTCAAACTTCATGTCGAATTGCTGGGCCAGCGGGCGAAAGCTTTCAGCGATCTGATCGGGGGAAATCTGGAAGCCGGCCATATGAAACTCAAAGCGCGCCAGGAAGATGCCGGCTTCTACGTCGGTGTACTGGTCCGATTGGAGAATATTTCCGCCGTTGCGGAAGATGAAATTCGAAATGCCCGAAACCAGGCCCTTCTGGTCGGGACAGGACACGAGCAATGTGACAGTTTCAGCCATGAGCGAGGCTGAAACTTAGCAGAGGCGTCGACATCGGCGCAAGCTACGCCCGCGTAGGCGAGCAAAGCTCGCCGGTGGGTCCGGCTCACGTCAGAACACCCGCCCCTACGCGGGCCGAGATGATGACGGAATTTTCGACGAAATCTGCTTGCGGACCGCCGAGGTCGCCAAGTCGTTGGCTTCGGCATTGCGCTCGCGGGGTACATGGGTAATGGAAAACTTGAAGGAGCGGGCCAGCTTGCGGCAGATCCAGTGCAGGGAATAGAGACGCGGACTGCGGCAGGCGTACTCGCCTCGCATCTGGCGGACAACCACCTGGGAGTCGGAATAAACGTGCAGTGCGCGCGCCTGCAGCGACTTTGCACACTGCAAAGCCTCAAGCAGCGCAACGTATTCGGCGACGTTGTTGTCCTGACGGCCAATCCAGCGGGCGATACGGATGGTTCCGCTCTCCGAACCCTCGATCACGACGCCAATACCGGACGGTCCCGGGTTTCCCAGAGAGCCACCATCCACGTAGGCTACGAGGTCATACATCCAGCGTTTCCGTTGTCCGCTTTCCGTTAACTTCAACATGCGTCAGAACGAACTTCAGGTCAAGGAGTTTATTGTGAACGCTTGCAACACGAGATTCCTGCTGTGCAACACTTTGTGGAAAACTGGATTTAGAACAACATCAAAACTGATAAGCGTTGTTGATTCAGATAACTACAATTTTCGATTTGCACAGGATAAAAATGTGTGACTGCACACAAAACCGGCGTTGACATTTACGGGTACAGCGTTTAACTTCGCAAACGTCGACGGCCGAAAGGGCTGGCTCAAATTAAACCTTAGCCAGTCTGAAGTAGGCCGAGTGATCCGCCGGAAGGGGTAACCTGGAAGGCGACCGAACCCGAAAAAACCGACGGCCCTGCGAGGGGCAGTTGGGGTTAGGGACTGCGAAAGCAGCGATCACATCAAGGGCCGTGATGGTGCATGCGTCCACGCTGTTAAGCTTCCTCGCAGGAGCTGGCAGCTAGAGCATAACCAATGTCACGGCCTTTTCTATTTCTTGCGACACTCCCTTCCTGGTTTTAACTCCCGGTTCAGCTTCTTGGACCGATTTCAGCGTGTTGTTTTTTTTAAACCAGTTGCTAGTTCCTGGTTCCCAGTTCTCAGATATTTACGCTCTCGATTAATATGTCTCGCATGATCGAGGCCTTGCGTACCCAATGCTGTATTGCTGGAGGCGGTCCGGCTGGCATGATGCTCGGCTTCCTGCTGGCCCGCATGGGTGTCGATGTTGTGGTGCTCGAGAAGCACGCCGATTTTCTGCGTGACTTTCGCGGCGACACCATTCATCCCTCGACACTCGAAATCATGTACGAACTGGGTATTCTCAACGATTTTCTCAAGCGTCCTCACCAGGAAGTGCAGCACCTGGCGGGACAGATCGGTGACGACACAGTCCGTCTTGCGGATTTCACGCACCTGCCTACCCACTCAAAGTTCCTGGGCCTCATGCCGCAGTGGGATTTTCTGAATTTCATTTCCGAGAAAGCGGCCAACTATCCGTCGTTTCATTTGAAGATGCAGGCGGAGGTTCGCGAGCTGATCGAAGATGGCGGGCGAGTGGTCGGAGTGCAGGCTCAGACTCTCGAGGGAGATTTGGAAATCCGGGCGGACTTGACCGTTGGAGCTGACGGACGCCGTTCAACGGTGCGCGAACGTGCCGGCCTGGAAGTGCTCAATCTGGGTGCGCCGATGGATGTGCTCTGGATGCGAATGAGCCGCCATCCAACTGACCCTGGACAGACGTTCGGACGCTTCGACCGCGGGAGAATTCTGGTCTTCCTCAACCGCGAAGAGTATTGGCAGACAGCCTACGTGATCCCGAAGGGCAAGTCCGACGAGTTGCGGCAACAAGGGCTCCCAGCTTTTCGCCAGGAATTGGCCCGGCTGGCCCCGTTTCTCGCAGATCGAGTAGACGAGTTAAGCGATTGGGATGACATCAAGCTGCTGACCGTGGCGGTCGATCGCTTGCGCCGCTGGTTTCGGCCTGGACTGTTGTGCATCGGTGATGCCGCGCACGCCATGTCCCCAATCGGAGGTGTGGGCATCAATCTCGCCATCCAGGACGCGGTGGCGACGGCGAATATTCTCGGTGAACGGCTGAGGCTGGGAACACTCGACCAGGGCGACCTGCAGGCGGTACAAACTCGAAGAACTTTTCCGACCCGCACCACCCAGCGCATGCAACTCATCGTACAGAACAACGTGATCCGAAGAGTTCTGGCCAGTACTAAGCCACTTAGTGCTCCCTGGCCGGTAAGGCTGTTGGACCGCTGGCCATTCCTGCAGCGCATTCCCGCGCGAGTGATTGGACTCGGATTCCGCCCGGAGCATGTGCGCACGCCTGAAATGCGGGTGGCGTAGCCTGCTACGGAACTGATTTGGAGATCCGTTTCTCCATTCGGACGATGGGTAGAGATTCTCCGTTGCCCAGCGGTACCTCGAGATTCTCCAGCGCGACGTAGCCGCGAACCTGGTAGAGCGGTACTCCGGTGAGGGTCGCTCCCATTTCAAAGCGGGTGAAACCCGCAGCCACTGCGGCGTTTTCGCACGCTTCTAATATTAAGCTGCCGATCCCGCGTCGAGCCCATGATGGATGAATGAAAAAAGCGCGAATCTTGGCGGCGTCATGCTGCGGATCGAGTAGAGCGGCCTCACGGCCCGTCCACTGATCGCCGCCGTAGAGAGTCTTTCTCTTGCTCCAGCCGCCGCAGCCTACGATCAGTAGGATTTCGGCAGTCCCCTGAACGTTCGCGCCCGTGCTTGTTTCCGCGACGAAATAAGTTCCATCCGCGATGAGCTGAGTGTCTACCCCATACACAGTCGCCAGTGCGCTCTCAATCTGCGCGGGAGTGTAGTCGTGCGATTGCAAACCGCGAACCGAGGCATCGATTAGTTCACGCAATACGGGAATATCTGCAGAAACTGCCGGGCGAATCCGGATAGTCATGGAGCGTAATCCCTGAATTTGGCTCCCGGAAGTGTACGACTTTTCCGTCGGCAAAGTTATGCCAGCCTGACCACCCGCCTCTGTGTAGAAGCATCTATTGCAATGCCGTTGGAGGAACAGACCACCCGAAGATGAACAGCGTCAGGAGACGCTCACAGAGGCTGTAAGACGGAGAATCCAGTCTTTTTGCTGTTTCGATTGGTGGAGTCGACGCTCGAAGTGGCCACTGATTCGAGTCAGTCATGTGAGCGTCACGGTCCAGTAAAAAGATTTTCAGATTGTTGCTTTCAGCTTGCAGATTTTAAGTTCCATGCTGGTGACTCAAAATCTGCACAACGGAATATCTTCGGCCTATAAAGCCGAAACAGAGCGTCGATATCCTCCAGCTCGAGATACGAGACTCTCCAGAGAAAGAAATGAGTTCGGCCGGGTTCGTCGGGGTCATCACTGAGATAGACGACGGGGCTTGCAGGTAGATTACAAGGTTTTCGAGGGTGGTCGGTCGTTGGCCTTTGGTCGTTGGCCAAAGACCAAGGACGGTTTTCCCCTGAAATCTATGCGGCCGGTTTCGTTCCCGGAGGTTCGATGGCGAGAAATTCTTCGGCGAAGCGTTGGCTGTAGTTTTCCAGCAGAGTCTGGATGCGGGCCGGATCGGACGAACGCAACACGAGGCCAGCGTGATGGCGCTTCTTCAGGCGTAAGGCGATTTCAGGATCGTTGTAAGCCGAGGTGTCCGGATCTTCCTGCCGGGCGAGCGACAGGATCAATCCGGCATAATCGCCGCGCACGGCAGGGAGCTGGTAAGGCTCCTTGCCACCAGCGATTTCGATGCGTGCCCATTCACGCCACAAGTTGATGGCGGTCGCGACTTCGACCATCTCGCTGATATAAGCGCCTCCGACGCGGGCGCCGCATTCCAGAAAATAAAAGTGTCCATCGCTGCGGGCACGAATGAATTCAGCGTGAGATACGCCGCGCACCAATCCCAGCGCTTCAACTAATTCGTGGTTCATGGCGCGAATGCTTGTGGCTTCCTCAGAGTCGGCAGGCAGCAGGTACGTGGTGAAGATGCCGCCTTTCTGCGCCACAGCCATCGGCGGCTGTCCGTAACGGCTCACGCTCGAGAACACCACTTCACGTTCAGAGACCACGGAATCCACATGATAGACATCGCCGGGGATGAACTTCTCCAGCAGGAAAGAAGACTGCTGGTCGCCGAGCGAATCGAGGATTGGCCACAGCGCGTCGGGTGAGTCGATCACTCTGATGCCGATGGCGGAGGCCTCCGACCGTGGCTTCAGCACCCACGGACCGGGAACGTGGTCAAGGTAATAACGAATGTCGTCGTGATTGAGGACGGGAATGAAGTCCGGCACGCGAATATTGTGTTCGAGCGCCTGCATGCGCATGGCGAGCTTGTCGCGAAAGTAGCGCATTGTCGTCAACCCCATGCCCGGGATACGCATGTGCTCGCGCAGGGTAGAGGCGGTTTCCATGTCGAACTCGTCGAGCGCGACAATCCGGTCGATCTTCTTTTCGCGCGCCAGATAAGTGACTGCCTTGACGATTTCCGGAAGAGGCAGATCAGCGGGGATATAGAAGACATCGTCGAGGCTCTCGCGCGGCCAGTCGGCATTGCGCAGGGTCTCTGCCGTGAGCAGGAAGACACGACATCCCTGGCGCTTGCACTCGCGCATGAACTCCTGTCCCTTTTCGTAGGTGGTGATGCAGAGAAAGGTCAGGGGCGCGGCCATAGGAGCTCCGAATCAGGGAGAAGAATATATCACCAGTTTAAACAGCTGACTGTAACTCGAGATTGAGAAACAATTTACTCACGCTAAGGCTGAGGCTAGACTGACCGTGACATGACTGAAAACCGGAGACGACAAGTTTTGGCTGGATTGAACGGACGAACCCAGATGGAGGCCTTCGAGGCGGCAAAAGCAATTTGGATAGACCCTGACCCAAGGCTAGAGCGTTCTTTGATATCAACACTCAAGAACGGACGCAGGCCTCTCAATCGTGCGGCTGCTGCTTTTGCGATGCAAATATTGAAAACGCCACGAGGAGTCAGAGCTTTGGAGCGATCCGTGTCGGACGAGGCCGAGCACCCGCGCGTCAGTGGTGAAGCTGCAGAGGCACTTGCCCACGGTCACCGCAAGAGATCGCACAGCGTGCTGCTGAAAGGGCTTGGCGACGCCAGCAAGAATGTTCGATTCTGGTGTGCATTCGCACTAGGCGAGATGGCCGAACGGAGAGCTGTTGCAGGTCTGGAGCACCTCGTCGCAACGGACAGCAGAATTGTGAAAGGTTTTCACTCCGTTGCAAAGGAGGCGGCTGATGCCATTCAAAATATCCGGAACAAGAAGGAAGCGCATCGGCGGAAAAGCGGGTGTGTGTTTTGCATTCGTGATTGATCCTTGCGGATGTTGGAATTTCGATCAGCTCCAGATTGTCACTCTTTACGTGCGGCCCGCCCTCCGCCGTGGAGGCGAAGGGCGGGACAGCGCGGCTGGCGCCGCGTAATTAAGAACTGTTACCGCCGCCAGTACGGACGGCGTTCCACGAACACGCGATGTTCATATCGCGGAACGTAACGCGGGGCGTAGAAGCCCGGGCGATATCCCCAGCCCGGACGAACATACGTCGGTGCGTAAAAATAAGGATCCGGACGGTAAGCGACGTAAGGCACGGGCGCGACATACCGGTACGGACGAACATAAACCGGACGCGGATACACCGACCCAAATGAAACCACCACACCCGCATGAGCCTGCGGCGGATTGAAACAGATCAGCATCACTGCCAGTCCAAAAAGTGAAAGTGCGGTTTTCTTTAGCATTTCAGCACCCTCCATTCCTCACAATGATTAAACCCCGCACCAGTAAAAAGTTGTTTTCTGAAGCCAACCTTAAATCGCTGATTTGGTGGGACTAAAGTGCAGAAATCAGGGATGCCCCGGGCTATTCGTCAGATGAGGAAAAGTCGGATTCTGTCACTCGAGAGGGCCAAAGCGATGACAGCTTGGTTAGAAGATCGTACTTGGACGCGAGTGGCCCGAGGCTGTAGGCAATCCCGGCGTAAAATGGCGCCGTCAGGTCATTTGCGCGAACACCCTGACTGGGTCACTGGCAGAGAGGTTCCACATCTTCGGCGCTTCTGGCAGGATCACAAAGAAATACCTTACTGCTTGCATGCACCTTTCATAGATGGATCTGTAATACAAGACCGATTCCGGAGTTCGATACGTGATTAGCTCGTAGCAGAGTATGGCGGTCGGTACGATACACGCCCAAGGAGCAACGGAGGAAGATAAATTTCCTTCCCTGGGCCTACCCAGCCATGTCGGTGCGAATCGGAAAACGTTGAAATAGCCGACAACGAGGGCGGGTACAACGGTCACCAGCTCAAGATGCTGCAAGTACCAGTCCTCTGGCCGCACGCTGCTTGAAATCTGGAGCACTGGAGCAATCAAGACAAACCAGCGGCTTACTAGCGAGCCGCTCAGGTGCAGAGCACAGACATAGACGAGCAGAGTATGAACTGCAAGACGGCCCGCGTCGGCGAAAAACGATCTTCGTTTATTCTGATCATCCACGGGGAACATGCCCGCGGAAATTATCACTCGTAAGTTCGATCCACAAGAGGAATCTCTTTTTGGAGTTGGTGAATCCGGATTCACCCCAAGGATTCCCCAACCATCTATAATTCGTTACCGTGCAATCGATCCTGATGAAATCAATCCATATGAAACTGCCATTACTCTGCGTTCTCATGGTGTTGAGCCTTCTGCACCCCATCCCCGCGCCTCTCGCGGCTCAAGATCGCTCCTACGCCCGGTCGATGGTTATTACAGACGGCGGCATCGTCGCCACCAGCCACACTCTGGCTTCGCAGGCCGGCGCCCAGATTCTGGCTCACGGCGGTTCCGCCATGGACGCGGCCATCGCGGCGAACGCCGTACTCGGTGTCACCGAGCCCATGATGAACGGAATCGGCGGCGATTTGTTTCTTCTTTACTGGGACGCCAAGACCGGCAAGCTCTACGGCCTGAATGCCAGCGGATGGGCGCCGCGTGGCCAGTCGATTGAACATTTGAAACAAAAGGGCAATCTGGAAATGCCGCAAGCCGGCATCGACAGCGTAACCGTCCCTGGCGCCGTGGAGGGCTGGGCCAAAGGCCATGCGCGTTTTGGAAAGCTGCCCTGGAAGGATCTTTTCACCCCGGCAATTTATTACGCCGAACATGGTTATCCGGTGCCCGAATTGATTCATGAGTTCTGGGAGGGCGCTTCACGAACTTTGAAACAAACACCCGAAGCGGAGCGGGTTTTCATGCCCAGCGGCAAAGTTCCGGAACTGGGCGAGATGTTCACCAATCCGGATCTGGGCAAGACTTTGCGTCTGCTGGCGGAAGGCGGCCGCGATGCGTACTATCGCGGAGAAATTGCGCAATCGATTCTAAGTACGTCCGCGGAACTGGGCGGAACCATGCAGGCGGATGATTTGGCCGATTTCTCTGCCGAGTGGGTGGAGCCGATTTCCATTACCTACCACGGCTGGAAGGTATACGAACTCCCTCCCAACGGACAAGGCATGGCGGCGCTGGAAATGCTGAACATCATGAGCAATCTCCAGCCCGACAAGGCGGGCCCGCTGGCCACCATGGAATTGCACAACCGCATTGAGGCCATGAAGCTGGCCTACACCGACCTGTATCGTTACAACGCCGATCCGCGTTTCGCCAAAGTGCCGGTCAAAGGATTGCTCGCGGACGACTACGCAAAACAGCGTGCCGCGCTGATCAATCCCGAGAAGGCGAATTGCACTCCCGCCAGCGGCTCACCCGCGAGGAGTGACACAACCTATCTTGCCGCGGTCGATAAAGACGGCAATATCGCCTCGCTCATACAGAGCAACTACGAAGCCTTCGGTTCCGGAGTGGGTGTGAAGGGGCGAGGCTTCGTACTGCACGATCGCGGTGGGCTCTTCGTGCTTGATCCCAACAGTCCCAACGCACTGGCCCCACGCAAGCGCCCATTTCACACAATCATCCCGGCATTCATGGAGCAGGGAGACACTCACATCGGATTTGGAATCATGGGCGGATCGAATCAGCCGCTGGCCCACGCCCAGTTCGTGTCAAATTTCGTGGACTACGGAATGAATATTCAGGCAGCACTCTCCGAGCCGCGCTTCACCGTGCACCCTACGGAACAGGGAATTGGTTGTGACATCGTGATCGAATCGCGTGTGCCTGCGGAAACCCTGAAAGAATTGGAACAGAAGGGCCACAAGTTCAATGTCAACAAGGAGTACTCGACCGCGATGGGCCGTGGGCAGGCAGTGCTGCACAATTCGAAAACGAATGTGAACTTTGCAGGATCTGATCCGCGGACCGATGGTTCAGCAGAACCGGAGCCAGTGCCGGAGCACTAAGAGCTTGTAAAAGTGAGGCACCAGTCCGCGGCCCGCACCAGTCACCAGTGGCCCGGCATCCGAGGTTAGCAGCAGGTCAGAAACTGGAAACCGCGGTCAGGAATGTGTCAAACTGAGCTCGCGCCTGATGGTTTCCTGGTTTCACAGCTGGGTTCCTTTGCGTTCTTTGCGGAATTCTTTGCGAACTTTGCGGTTATGACTTTGATCTTCGCATACGTCTGAAAAGAAAAAACTTCTCATCCGCAAAGTTCGCAAAGGAAATTCCGCAAAGAACGCAAAGGCTTCTAGATTAGGACAATACCTCGTGCCGCGCTCCATTGCCCAGGAACAGGACATCCTCAAATTAGCGCGAAAGCGCCTGCCCAAGCTTACTTCGCGGCGTATCGGAATACACACTTCCAGCGCGGGAGGAGTCCACAACGCGGCTGAACGCGCCTATCGCCTGGGGTGCAATACCCTGCAGATATTTTCCTCCAGCCCAAGACAGTGGGCCGCCTATGAATTGAACCGTCCGCATTGCGACGAAATGAGGCAGCTCCGAGAACGCTATGACCTTAAGCCGCTGGTGATTCATACCAACTACCTTGTAAACCTGGCGGGGGTGAACGAACTATTTCTAAAGAAATCCATCGAAGCATTTCGCGGCGAAATTGAACGCGCGATTGCCTTGTGTGCGGAATATCTCGTGCTTCACCCAGGATCATTTCGCGGATTGGACCGGGAGCAGGGCCTGTTGCGCACAGCTGCGGCCATTACGGCTTCCGCGCAGGGACTGGATTTGGCCAGGGCCGGACTCACCATCCTGATCGAAAACACGGCTGGGGCGGAATATTCGCTCGGCGGCAGCTTCGAACAGGTGGCCGAAGTCCTCGAATATCTTCGAGATGTGGTCCCAGTCGGCGCCTGCATCGATACCTGCCACACTCACGTTGCAGGTTATGACATCGTTTCCCCGCAGGGTTTACAGGACATCCTGAAACAGTTGGATGAAACCGTCGGCCTGAAGAACGTTCACGTCTGGCATTGTAATGATGCCAAGGCCGCTCGCGGATCGAAGCTCGACCGGCATCAGCATATCGGAAAGGGCAGCATCGGTCTGGAGGCATTCCGCCGCTTGTTGAACGATCCACGGCTGGCGCAGGCCGCTTTCATCGCGGAAACGCCGATTGACGAGCCCGGAGACGATGTCAGAAATGTAGCGGCGTTGAGAAAACTGGTTAAGAAGTAGGCTGATGCATCCTGCCGCCAGGACGGCGGCGCTACAAAGTACCCACGATCGGCTTTCAGCCAGGAGGGTTTTCGCATGAGTTGGGCCCGCAAGATTTCCAAGCCATTCCGTGTAGACCACGGCAAGAAATTTCGCCTCAAAGACCACGATCCCGCCGACACCGGAAAACTGCATTCGCAAGAGCATGCCGAGGAACTGCTGGCGAAAGGCGTGGCCAAGATGGCCGAGCTACAGGACAAACTCTACGCCCAGGATCGCTGGGGTCTTCTTTTGATCTTTCAAGCCATGGATGCCGCCGGAAAAGATGGCGCCATCAAGCACGTCATGTCGGGCGTCAACCCCCAGGGTTGCCAGGTTTATTCCTTCAAGACTCCCTCGACTGAAGAACTGGACCACGATTATCTGTGGCGCAATATGAAATGCCTGCCCGAGCGCGGCCGCATCGGCATCTTCAACCGGTCTTACTATGAAGAAGTGCTGGTGGTGCGGGTGCATCCCGAGATCCTGGCCAACGAAAGAATGCCCCCCTCACTGATCACCAAAAACATCTGGGAAGAGCGATTCCAGGATATTTGCTCATTCGAACGCTATCTGTCCCGTAACGGCGTGGTCATTCGCAAGTTCTTCCTCAATATCTCCAAGAAAGAACAGAAGAAGCGCTTTCTGGATCGCCTGGACCAACCAGAGAAGAACTGGAAATTCTCCACAGCGGACCTGCACGAGCGCGAGTGCTGGGACGACTACATGAACGCCTACGAAGAGATGATCGCCCACACTTCCACCCCGGATTCCCCGTGGTTCGTCATTCCCGCCGACAACAAATGGTTCACCCGTCTGGCCGTTGCCGCCGCCATTGTCGACACGCTGGAGGAACTCGATCTGGCCTATCCCAAGGTGGATGCGCAGAAAAAGAAGGAGCTGGAGGCAGCCCGGAAGATGTTACTTAAGAGCAAACAGGACTGAAGGTTACGTACGGTTTAATGACGGCCGCACGTCTCTGGATGCTAGAATCAGCCAGATTCACTGCCTCGGAGCCTGCTTAGCAAGCGTCCGAGTGCATCCAACTAGAGCGGTGTCGAAGACATTGAGCGTCGGAGCCAGATCAACGAGGTGGTTTAGCTGCGTCGCACTCGTATGCCTGGCTTGCGTTCTATTGTCGACCAGCATTCAGGTCGCACATTTCTGTGGTCTTAAAGGACCCGCCGGCCAGGTCGCCGTCGAGTTGGATCCTGCTTCTTCTTCCAGCCCGGTCTGTCTGACATGCCTGATGGCGCCGTCCCTGAGCGCGCTCATTCTGCTGGTTGCATTTTTCGTCATGTCAGGTAGCACCGTGTTTGTTGGCGCACTGCAGATGCGCCCGAAACCTGTCCTAAGTTCTTTCCATCTGCATATTCGCCCCCCTCCCGCAGTGGTCTAAATCCGTTCCTGATTTGCATTCCCTTTACAACGAACTTTTTCTTACATACAGGAGCACGATACGGACGCCGCTACCTGGTGGGGTGATCGACAATTTTGAGTATTGTTAGCAAAATCGCTGCGCCGAGCCTGGTGTTGAAGCTGAGGGTGTTTCGTGTGCAATGGCTTAGCCTGTTCACAGCAGGCATGGTACTCCTGTCGCTGCAGAGTGTCGGCCTCGCCCAAACTACGACGTCTATCACCCTCGATCAGGCCATCGATCTAGCCCTAGCGCACAACCATGCGCTCAAAGCCACGCGGACGATGATTCTTCAGAATCAGGCGCAGGAAATCACGGCAAATTTGCGACCGAATCCAACATTCGGATTTGATTCCCAGTTCATCCCTATTTTTTCGCCCAGCGATTTCTCACTCGATAACTTGAACCTGACCCAGCAATTCGACGTCGGACTCTCCTATCTCTTCGAGCGTGGCCATAAGCGGCAGAGGCGTCTGCAAGCCGCCCGCGATCAGACGGCAGTAACCCGAGCCCAGGTCACCGATGCCGAGCGCACACTTGCTTTCAATGTGGGAGAACAATTCGTCAGCGTTCTGCTGGCCGAGTCCAGCCTGCAGTTCGCCCAGGAAGATCTGAAGGACTTTCAGAACACCGTCGATATTGCGCAGGCCCAGTTCAACGCCGGGGACATCAGCGAAGCCGACTACCTCAAAATCAAGCTTCAGCTCTTGCAGTTCCAGACGGACGCTTCCTCAGCCCGCCTCGCCAAGGCACAAGCGCTCGTAGCTCTTCGGCAGTTGCTCGGATACGACGCCGTTCCGGCAAACTACGATGTCGTCGGAGATCTGACGTATCAACCGCTGAAGACCGGTCTTGATGACCTGCAGGCCAAGGCCCTGCGCGAACGTCCCGACTTTCAGGCTGCGCTGCTCGGCGTGACCGCTGCGCAGAGCCAGATCCAGCTGGCTAAGGCCAACTCGAAGGTGGATGTCACAGGCACCTACGATTTCACCCATACCGCTGCCCAAAACTCGGCTTCGATCTTTGCCAGTTTTGATTTGCCGATTTTCAACCGCAATCAGGGCGAACTCGCCCGCACTCGCTACGCGCTCACCCAGGCCGAAGAAACGCAGCAATCGGCCAGCGATACCGTGATGTCCGATGTATCCAATGCATATGAAGCGGTGAAGAGCAATGACGAGGTCTTACAGCTCTACAACACCGGATACCTGAAGCAGGCCAAGGACTCCCGCGACATCAGCGAGTACGCCTACAAGCGCGGCGCCGCCAGCCTGCTGGATTTTCTGGACGCGGAACGCAGCTACCGTGCGGCCCAACTGGCCTATCGCCAGGCCCTGGCTTCCTACATGACGGCACTCGAACAACTGAAACAAGCGGTCGGAGCGAGGAACCTGCCATGAACATGAGAATCGACAAAGCTCGCAGCCGTGACTTGCGCCGACCTGACCGCGTCACAGCCTCTGTGACCGTGGTTCTGTCACTGATGCTGGCGTTCGCCGGTTGCGAAGGATCGAAAACCGATTCTGTTGCCAGTAACCGCGCCGCGCAAGATCCCAACCATCCCGAGCTATTCAACCTGCGGCCGGAACAGATGTCACATGTGCAGGTAGTAACAATTCAACCGACGGCCTTGAGTCGCACTCTGCGGCTGACCGGCGCGGTGGCGTACAACAATTTCCGAACCACGCCTGTGATTACCCAGGTGAGTGGCCCGGTGAGCCGTGTGCTGGTGCTGCCCGGCCAGAAAGTACGCCAGGGCCAGCCCATGTTGTACGTGGCGAGTCCTGATTATTCCCAGCTGCGCACCAACTATCTGAAAGCCAAGGACGCTTACTCTCTCGCGGAAAAAACTTATGCCCGGGCGCAGGACCTTTATCAGCACCACGCCATCGCCGTAAAAGATTTGGAGCAGGCGGAATCAGCCGAAGTACAGGCGGGCGGCGACCTCGCATCGGCTGAAGCCGCGTTAAAAGTGATGGGCGTCACCGATCCCGATGCAGTGGCCAAAGGTCCGTCGTCCTACGAGGTTCCGGTGCGAGCGCCAATCGGCGGGGAAGTGGTCGAACAGTTGGTTTCCGCCGGACAGTTGCTGCAACCAGGTAATACGCAATGCTTCACCATCTCCGACACCAGCACGGTGTGGGTGCTGGTGAATGTGTATCAAAAGGATCTGCCCTACGTTCGCGTCGGAGACACGGTTACGATCCAGACCGACGCTTATCCTGATTCATTTCGCGGACGCATTTCCTACGTAGCGGCCGCCCTCGATCCCACGACTCGCACTTTGCCAGCTCGCATCGAGACCTTGAATCCCGGCGAGAAGCTGAAAAAAGACATGTACGTGACCGCAACCGTGCAGGCCGGGAAGTCTCAGAACGTGTTGACCGTGCCAGATTCCGCAGTCTTGCGCGATACCGAGAATCAACCGTTCGTTTATGCCGAGACCTCCTCCAATCAATTCGGAAGGCGTCCAGTAACTCTGGGGGACAGCCAGCAGGGCCAGACTCAAATAACAGACGGACTAAAGCCCGGAGATCGAGTGATCGGCGACGGCAGCCTGTTCCTGCAGTTCGCCAACTCGCTGCAGCGCTAGCTTGCGAATGTAGGGCTTGGGGAGTGTGTATCGCAACGGAAGGAGCGAGCAACAGATGGAGCAGCCGGTCCGTCAGAAGCCGCGAAGCGGCGCAAGAATAAAGCCCACAGCGCAAGCTGTGGGTGAATAGTGGACCGTGAGCGAGCCCCGAGGGGGCGAAAGAGTGGGTTGGGACACAGTCACCGATCTCGCCGCCTTGATTGTGACTCTTGTCAGAGATCGAGAAGAAGCAATCGAAAGAAACGGAATTGAAGAATTCAAGCGGCAACAAATCTAAATGATCCATCGCATCGTCCAAGCGGCGCTACGCCAGCGGTTCCTGGTACTGATGCTGACCGGTTTCATCACGGTCGGAGGAATTCTGTCGTTTCAGCGTATGCCCGTGGACGCCTACCCCGACCTCGCGCCACCCCAGGTCGAACTCATCACCCAATGGCCCGGTCACGCCGCCGAAGAAGTCGAACGTCTGGTCACCCTGCCCCTCGAACTAGAAATGAACGGCGTACCGCACATGATTACGATGCGGTCTATTTCGCTGTACGGTCTTTCCGACGTACGCCTGACCTTCGAAGACAACACCGACGACTATCTGGCCCGGCAAATCGTTTTTGAACGCCTGGCTGATGCCACACTCCCTACGGGAGTGACCGCGTCCATGGCCCCGTTGTTCAGCCCCAGTGGCCTCGTCTACCGCTATGTGCTGGAGAGTCCCGACCGTACACCGCAGGAGCTCAAGACGATTGAGAGCTGGGTGGTCGAGCGCGCTTACCGTTCCGTACCTGGCGTGGCCGACGACTCCGGCCTCGGCGGAACGGAGATGCAGTACCAGGTATTGCTCGACCCTTCCCGCATCTACGGATACCACCTTACGGTTCCGCAAGTCAGCGCTGCCCTCGCAGCCAATAACTCCAACGCCGGCGGCGGATTCTATTCCCAGGGAGGCCAGTTCTACTACGTCCGCGGGATCGGTCTAGTTCGCAATACAGAAGACATAGGCAACATCGTAGTCGGCAGCAACAAAGGCGTGCCGATCCGCGTTCGCGACGTCGGCGAAGTCACCATCGGACATGCGCCCCGTCTCGGTCAATTCGGTTTTCAAAAGAACGACGACGCGGTCGAAGGCGTAATCCTCATGCGCCGCGGCGAGCAGACCCAGACCGTCCTCAAAGGTGTCGAAGCAAAGACCGAAGAACTGAATCGCTCGATTTTGCCGCCTGACGTCAAAGTTCATCCCTACTACGATCGCAGCGAACTGGTAAGACTGACCACCGACACCGTCGAAGCGAACCTGCTTCGCGGCATGGTCCTGGTGCTGATCGTCCTGATCTTCTTTCTGGTCAGCTTCCGCGCCGCGGTCATTGTTGCGCTCACCATTCCGTTGTCTCTTTTGTTTGCCTTCATCGTGCTGCACGCTCACGACGTTGCTGCCAACCTGCTTTCCATCGGCGCCATCGATTTTGGGATTGTGATCGACGGCGCCGTAGTCATGATCGAGAACATCTATCGCGAGCTGGCGCTGCGCGAAGGGCAGAGCTACAACCTGAACGAAGTAATCCTGGCAGCGGCGAAAGATGTTGATCGCCCCATCTTCTATTCGGTGGCCGTGATCCTCGCGGGGTACCTGCCGATCTATGCGCTGAGTGGGCCGTCAGGGAAGCTGTTCCACCCCATGGCGGAAACCATGTCTTTCGCGCTGGTGGGCGCCCTGCTTCTGACCCTGACTCTGGTTCCGGTGCTGGCTTCCTATTGGTTCAAAAGCGGTGTCAAGGAAAAGCAGAACCGCGCATTTGAATGGATGAAGCGCAAGTATGCCGGCCAGCTGGATTGGGCCCTCGACCGTCCCAAGACCACGTTGGCGATTGCCACCCTGATTTTCGGCGCATCGCTCCTGCTGGTCCCTTTCATCGGCGGAGAATTCATGCCTCACCTCGATGAGGGCGCGCTCTGGGTGCGGGCCACCATGCCGTACACCATCTCCTTCGAAGAGGCCAGCAAGATTGCTCCGCAAATTCGCGCCATCCTGATGGCTTATCCCCAGGTGACGGTGGTGGGCTCCGAACTGGGACGCCCTGACGACGGCACCGATCCCACAGGCTTCTTCAATTGCGAATTCTACGTCGGCCTCAAGCCCTACAAAGACTCGGCTTGGACGGGCGACGTCAGCGACAAGGAAGAGCTGGTCGCATCCCTCAACAAGAAATTCGCCGCCTTCCCGGGGATCATCTTTAACTTTACCCAACCTGCGGAAGACGCTGTGGATGAAGCGCTTACAGGTCTGAAAAGCTCTCTCGCTGTAAAAATCTACGGTCCGGATTTGAACATTCTGCAGGACAAAGCTGTCCAAATGAAGAACGTCTTGTCCACCATTCCGGGCTTCAAGGAATTGACTGTAGTCCGCGAACTCGGCCAGCCGAGCCTATTGATCGATGTCGATCGCGACAAAATCGCGCGCTATGGAATCAACGTCGCCGACGCCGAAGCTGTGATTTCAGCAGCTGTGGGCGGCGAAGCCGCCACCCAGGTCATTCAGGGAGAAAAGCTCTTCGATCTCGTTGTGCGTATGCAGCCGCAGTTTCGCAGCAGCGCTCATGACATCGGCAACCTGTTGGTGGGCACGCGCGACGGACAGCAGATTCCGCTTAGTGATCTCGCGACCATCACCCAGGGAAACGGAGCATCATTCATTTACCGCGAAGACAACTCACGTTACATCGGCGTGCAGTACAGCATCGAAGGCCGCGATCTCGAACGCGCCGTGCGAGACGGACAGGCTGCGGTAGAAAAAGCCGTGACTCTGCCACAGGGCTACACCATGGCGTGGGGTGGCGAATACAGCCAGTTTCTGGAAGCGAAATCGCAGATGCTGTTTATCGTCCCGCTTGCGATTGGTCTGATTTTCATGATCCTGTTTGCTCTCTACGGAAATTTCAAATTTCCCACCACGATTGCGCTGGGTGTGATCATGACGGAACCAGTCGGTGCCCTGGTTGCTCTCAAGCTCACGCACACGCCGTTCAGCGTGTCGTCTGTCTTGGGATTGCTGGCCCTGCTGGGCGTATCGGTCGAGACGGCAGTCATCCTGGTTTCCTACATCAACAAGCTACGGCAGGAAGGCATGGACATCCGGACCGCCACGCGTGAAGCCTCCCTGTTACGGCTGAGGCCGATCATGATGACCGCCCTCGTGGCATGCCTGGGCTTATTACCAGCCGCGCTCTCGACCGGCATCGGCTCCGATACCCAGAAGCCTTTCGCCATCGTGATCGTAGCCGGCCTGATTTCCCGCCTGTTCATAGGTTTCTTCGTGAATCCAGTCCTGTACGAAATCGTAGCCCGCGAAGGCGACGTCCTCCAGGTGTAGTCATGAGAGGCGGACACTGCTCTCCGCCGCCTTTGATCTTGATTTTGATCTCCCTTAAACAACCCCAACGTCAAAAAGCGGCGGACAGGAGCGTCCGCCCCACACAACACAGGGTGGTTACCCCCTGTTACCTCTGTGCCATACGCATGGCACCAGTGGTTCATTGACCTAGTAGTGTCCCGGCGTTAACTTGGACTCGTACGGTGCGGCTTGTCGTACTCCCCCAAAGGCGAAAGAGCATCTAACAATTTGGGGTGATCTATGAAGATCGTCTACGTTTGTTATGCGGCCCTCGGTTTCGCAGTAGCCCGCTGGATCTTTCAGCGAGAAGCAGTTGCGGTGGTTGATCCGGTCACACGCTTTCGTACCTCTGGCCTGCTGTAAGAGCGTTGAACCGATCGGCGTGCGGTGCCCCGTTGCGTGCCGCTTCGCTCCGCACGCCGCTTCTTTTTTGCGGATGTTTCTTCGTAGAACCGCGGCCATCCCAAGGTGCTACGACTTAAGTTTGTTCCTGCCTCGTTATTCCTGCCTTGTCTCCTGAGTACAATTTTGTCAGTGCCCGGCTCACTAGTTATCAATTGAATGCGGGCACGCGACCGTAACTAACGGTGTGTAGTTGCTTGCGTCACAATGGTGACTGAACCTTTTTCCTCGTTGCTTATGATTCGTAAATCAATACTTCCGCTTGCGCTAGTCGTACTGGGAATTTTCTCGCCGGTGCGCGGAGTGGCTCAATCCGATGGTGGGGAACCGTCCCTGGGAGACCTGGCGCGACAGATCCGCAAAGCCAAGGCAGCGCCTCAGCCTATGGTGGCACAGCCGGAGCATACGGTGATCGACAACGACAATCTCCATCAGGTGATGGACGAAGTGCAGAATCGCAAACTGGACGGGAAACTGCTCTTCAGCATCGACAGCGAGGGCAAGAAATTTAAGGTCTCATCTCCGGACGTGACTTGCGATCTCTCCTTCAGCGGTTCGGCGACATCCCTTCTGTCAGACCCTTACACGCCACAAGATTTGCCCGAGAGCGACTTGGCGAAGCTCGACGGGCCCGCGACCATCACCGGAGATAGCCTTCAAGTCTCGGTGCATAACGGAACGACCTGGAACATCAAGGAAATTACGGTGGGACTGACCATCGTCCGCAGTTCCGAAGCAAACACCGCGCGGCGCACTGGAGCGCGACTGATAACCGCTGCTCAAACCACTACACTGCTCTCAGAGAAACATCCCGACTCAACCGTTCTTTACCACCTCAAAGGTTCGGCTGCGCCATCCAGCACTACGGTGTTCCACGAAACGTTAGGCAGTCCGCCGGGTCAGGATCAGGAATGGCATTGGGCAATCGTGCAGGCTAAAGGCATCGCGGCGCAGAAAACCCCAGCGGCGCCTGCTCAATAGAGATTGTCAACGTCAGCTGACCTGAGCCACATCTTCCGTCTTTCCGCTCTTGAGACTGCGATACGCTGCATCGAGGATTTCCTGGTTCTGCCAACCCTGCTCAGCAGGCACAGGGAATGCCGCTTTCCCCTCGACAGCGTCCGCAAACGCATCCACTTGTCGCGCATATGCCATACGATTTGAAACCTGATCGCTCTCCACCACGGAACCGCTGCGCCGCAACTCCAGCGTGATCGGTCGTTCCACGTTGAGCACATCATCGCCGCGCAGCACTCCGGTCTCTCCGACCAGTTCGAGAGGCGTGCGGTATTCCGTGCGGAAGGATACTGCCACAGTCGCCAGAGTGCCATGCGAAAACTCGAGAGTGAGCAGGGCAGCCGACTCGACGGCGTCAGGCCCAAGGTCGTATCGTCCGCGAGCGCTGACTCGAACAACTTCATCTTGCAGGATGTAGCGCAGAGCATCGATTGCGTGTACGCCCACATCGGCAATGGGTCCGCCGCCAGCCACGGCAGGATCATTGATCCAGGCGCGGGGATGACCGGTCCCCGCAGGAAAGGAAAACTCTGAACGCGCGAACACAACTTTGCCAATCTCGCCTGACGCAACACGCTCCCTCAATCGCGCTGCGCTTTCTTCAAAGCGAAAAACCTGTGCCACTCCCAGCAATAACCCGGCAGTTCGGGCCGCTTCAACCATCTGGCGGCACTCGTCGGAATTCATTCCCATGGGCTTTTCGCAGAGCACAGGCTTGCCGCAACGCAGGGCCAGCAATACATCGGCCAGATGGCAGGAATTGGGAGTAGTGACGAGAACGGCATCCACTTGCGGCGACCGGCACATGTCCTCGGCCGAATCAAATGCAAGAGGGATGTTGAACTTTTCGGCAGACTCGCGTGCCTTCTCCATGCTGCGCCGCGACAATGCCGTGACCAGGCAGTTCTGCGCCAACGCAAATCCCGGCATAAGCCGCTTCACCGCGTGCAATCCAAATCCGAGAATGCCGAAACGAATCAAGGTAGACCTGCACGTCTGGTCGCGGACGACTCGCCCGCGGCTTTTGAATTTGGTGTTGACCTTGCTGCTATCGGACTTGGAATGTGGTCACCCAGCAAGAGTCCTTGCCGCTCTTCCACACGCGGGCGAGTCGCCCGCGGCCACACAACAACCACACCACCCAGTTTATTTCGCGAATACCAGCGCCGTGGGCGCCAGATCAAAAGTCGTGACAATCGTGCTGCTGGGAAGCCCGCCGGTGTCTGCATTGATCACAAACTTGGTGATGTTCTTGGAAGACTGGTTGCACACGTAGAGAAACTTGTCCGCCGGATCGACGGTAGCAGCTACCGGCCTGGTTCCAGCCGCGAAAGGTGACTTGTCCAGCGCTGTGGCTACGCCCGTGCCCGTATCGATCGAATACGCAGAAACGTTGTTCGAGCTGATGTTAGTTACATACAAAACTTTTCCCGCCGGATCGAGCGTAACTGCGATCGGGCTGGTCCCGGCGGCGAATGGAGAATCCAGTGTCGGAGTCAGCGTGCCACTGGTGCTATCGATGCTCATCCCCGAAACCGTGTTGGAAATGAAATTCGCCACGTAGAGAAAGTGTTCAGTGGGGTCCACCACCATCGAACTGGGTCCGCTGCCCACGGTGAACGGCGATCCTGCAACCGAAGCCAGGCTACCCGTTCCCGAGGTAACAGAGTAGGCGAACACCACCGGAAGATTTGAACTGGCCACATAGAGAAATTTGCCCGATGGCGTCACCGTGAGAGCTGCAGGCCGGGGTCCGGTGGCGAATGGCGATCCTGCGGCCTCGGTCAAAGAGCCGTCGCTCGAGCTGACAGCGTAAACAGAAACGGAATTTGCTGTCTGATTGGCGACGAACAGCAAATCACCGCCCGTGCTGAGCATAATGGCCGAAGGATTCAATCCTGCCGGAGTACGTGGCATGACTTCCGCAAGTTCGCCGGTATCGTGGTTGATCTTGAACAGTGAAACGTCGCTGCTGCCCTGGTTCGCGGCGTAGATGTAATTTCCCGAGGGATGAATCGCGATCGCAACCGGGGATGTGCCTCCCGGAAACGGAGAACCCAGCACACGATTCAGATTGCCCGAGTTCGAATCGACGCGGTAAGCAGCAATCGCGTTCGCCTCAGGCACGGCAACATAGGCGTTGCGACCCGCGGAACCGCCGCCACCTCCACTGCTGCTGCTGCCGCCGCAACTGGCCAGCCAGGCCAGCGCAAAGATTGTGGCCAGCAGTCCCGCCCGTCTGTTCACTATCATCAAATTCCTTCCGAGAAAATACAGGTCATGCTTCGATTATGGCGTCGCTAAGGGCGATCTGTGCCCCTTCTTCTTGAGCGCGCCCCAGCGATAAACCAGACCTGTCGAAAACCGGTAATTGTTTTGTGTCTCCGAAAACAAAGTCGTGTGAATGTAATCCACCTGAAACACCCTGATGGCAAAGCGGCGTGTAAGGTCGTAATCCATGCCCCCACCCACAGCCACGGCTCGCTCAGTGTCTTCTTCTCCTGAGCCCACTTGAACCAGGGAGCGGGCTTTACCGAACATCACGTGGGCAAAAAACATCGCCTTGCCCTTGGGGTAGAGAAACTGGGGACCGACCGTGATGTCGCGGAAGTTTATGTTCGTTCCGTATTGTCCGCTCAGCTCCGCTACCACTCCGAACCCGCGAATCAGGTTGAAGGCAGGCGCAAAGGTGTAGCCATTGAGGCCTGACGGGTTGGAGAAGCCAAACGATGGACTGTCAAAGCGCGTATAAGAATATCCGCCGAAAACCTGTACCCGGGGCGTGTCGCCCGCACCCTGGGCCCATGCCGAACCGGCAGCGCCGAGCATCAGGAAGGTTATGACAGCAATCGCACCCACGGCTGGAATCTTTTCCAGTTGGATACGGCGTTTCAGACGAAACCAGAGTGCAGCCACAGGCGGGAAAGCTTTCATGAGGTATTTCAGGAGTTCTCCTGGACGTATGAACCGGGGCAGCGTAAGTCCAATAAACCCAATTTCATACGAAAGTTTCGATATAAACCCCAAAAGCTAAAAGAGGTTGGATGCGGGCAAGTCCTACAAAAGATGCGGCGGACAGCTTATTTCACCGCCATGGCCCCGACCAGAGACTCGAAGATCTTGAACCCGTCCGTGCCCCCCAGCTCCGGCTCGCTCGAACGCTCGGGATGCGGCATCATCCCCAGCACATTCCGGCCCGGACTGCAGATTCCAGCAATATTTTCCAGAGAGCCGTTGGGATTGGATTCCGGCGTAATCTCGCCGGAAGGGGAACAGTAACGGAATACTATCTGTTGGTTGCGCTTCAACTCCGCGAGCGTTGTCTCGTCGCAGAAATAGTTGCCTTCCATGTGGCCGATCGGGATGGTCAATACTTCGCCTCTGCGGCAAGCGCTGGTGAACGGGGTCTCAGCGTTCTCAACCCGCACCTGCACCGGCTTGCAGACATATTTCAGCCCGACATTCCGCATCATCGCTCCCGGCAGCAAGCCGGACTCGCACAAAATCTGGAAGCCATTGCAGATTCCGATCACCAATCCGCCGCCATCGGCGAATTTCTTCACCGATTCCATCACCGGAGAGAACTTGGCAATCGCGCCTGTGCGCAGGTAGTCGCCATAAGAAAACCCGCCCGGGACAATGATGGCGTCGCAATTCTGCAGATCATGCGAGTCGTGCCACAGGAACGTGACCGGCTGCTTGGCCACATTCTGGATCGTCCAGTACGCATCATGGTCACAGTTGGAGCCTGGGAAAATGATGACGCCAAATTTCATCTGTAATTTCCTCGAGGAGGAGCTTCGCCTGAAAGTTTAACACGAAGAAAACGCCGCCCGTAGTGCTCAGAAGCATGCCACGGGCGGCGGGGAGGACCGAGGGGATTAGTACATATCATCCGGAGGCGGAGCGGGAGGAAGCGGCGGCAGCGGAGCCGCTCCATCGGTTTGAACAGAGAAGCCAGGGCCTCCGCCGGGTGGCAGCACTTTGCGAAAGAATATACGGTCGCCGCCGGCGATCCCTCCCACGCCTTGTCCCTGTATCGATTTCAGTTGCCTCCACTGGTCGAGGGAGAGCACTTTGCGCAGATCAAGGTTCATCATGGTGAACTCACGTTCCAGCTTGCCGCGCGCCTCCAGCACCTGGTTCACCTGTGCCTCGACCTGGCCTTCGTTCGGGACATCGGCATCCAGCAACGTCTGCAGTTTAAGGTCCTGCTTTTCCATGTCCGCGCCGTAATCAATCAGCCTTACTTTGTGGTCATAAAACGTCTGATCGAGTTGCGCAATTTGCCCGTCGCTGAGTTGAAGCTTCTTGGCAATATCCGAGTTCTGCCACCATTTTCCCAGTTCGCCACGATAGACCATGGTGACTCTGCTTCCCGGGGTTGAGACGACCTTGGTCGCCGTCTGATTTTGCGCCGCCAGGGACACTGATCC